>MDTE01170932.1_pt1 | contig 82618 bp, 90 predicted proteins | sample 811231 | NCBI WGS metagenome assembly MDTE01 (sample SAMN05326651, study PRJNA326480) | marine metagenome | isolation source: seawater | place: Indian Ocean: Red Sea | collected 2010 | reverse complement strand
TCTCGGACGCCCCGATCGTGAACCCAAGCCGATTGAAGAGAGAAATCTCAGCCGCATTAACCAGGTTGAACACCCACACACTTACGAGCACGTCGGTATTCACGAAGTAGCTGATTCCCAGCAGTGGAAGCGTGAGCACCGAGGACATGCCTGGGAAAATCTTGCCGCGTTTGATCCTGAGCCTGATACGCCCCAGCGTGGGCCACTGCGGATAGAAGTAGCTCGGGATCTCCCAGGCGACCTTCAGGAAGGAAGTACCGAATCCCCACCAAAACAGCTTTGTGCTCAGGAAAACAGGTAGCCGGCTCGAGATCTGGGAGCCCTCGATCATGGCCGTAGGGACCTCGACAAGCGGGTAGCTCAGCCGTTCGTTATCGATCCACTGGGACCGGAACAAGGCGATCAGGCTGACGCTCAGGGCAAGCGTCGAGACAATCAGCGTCCCCCACCAGAAGAGGGGTACGATCCAGACGTCCCACGGGACACTCTCTCCGGGAGGGAGTCCCTCGAAGAACCAATCGACCTTCTGACCTGGTTCGGGAACGATCCACCCGGGGATATGCTGGTGAAGGAACTCCTCCCACCCGTTCTCGGGGTTCGCGAAGTAAAAGGAGGAGGCGGAAACCGAGATAACATACCCCGTGATCCCGTAGGTCGGAACGGACACAGCCGCCAGCAGCATCATATATGTGACGACGAGATCGGCTTGAGACAGCCCTGCCCTTGAATTGACAGTCTTCAGGAGTGGATTGACAACACAGACAACGATCAGGAAGGTGAACGCCAGTCCGAGTGGGAAATAGTTCGTCGTCATCAGGGTGGACCGTACGATCCACTCGGAGTACGGCGCAGCCAAGTTTACGAGAATGGCACACAACGCACCGACAAATAGGCCTCGGCCAGGAAGACGCGGTGGATCAGGATCACGCTGTGGATCGGGAACAGCCATCCCCTCACACCCCCCCTCTAAACGCTTTACTCTGACTTCACCTATCTAGCTACCAGGAGTGGACACCGTGTCCGTCCCCGAAGAACCAGATGTAGTCTCCTAGGAAAGACAGCCCAACCCCAAGTGCGTAGCCCACAACTATCCCAAGACAGATCGGACGCGTTCGATCGTAGAGGGACACGCCACCGAATCGCAGGACGACCGACTTGCAAATCCAGGCGATCAGAATGGCGAAAACGGAGTTCCGGGTCGGGTAGGTCAACGGGATCGTGAACCCGATCGGGTGAAGGGGCCACCAGGGCAGGCGATACCGCAGGAACAACAGCACAGACATCACGATGGTGCCGGCGCCAAAGAACCCGAGCCGTTTGAAGTCCATGCCTCTCGTATCACGGATCTTGTTGATCGTGGCGTTGAACGCGTGTTTGCTGCCTGAGCTGAACGGGTAATCACTGAAGTTGTAGGCCCCGCTGTCGTATCCCCATGAGAACGTCAAACCTGTGCAGACCGACAGGCCTACAGCAATCGACAGGAACAGGGCCCCGGCAAAGAGCGACTTCCGATTGCGGACCTGTTCCGCAAGCTTGGTCGTGTGCATCATCGGGCCCATAAAGAGCCCTTTGCCCTGTGAGAAAAAGGCGTATGAGAATGCGCTGATCGTCAATGCTTGGCTCGACAGGTTTCCGGGCCCGATAGCATAGATCGAAAACACCTGGGGCGTCATGGGTGCTCGAACATAGATCAGGCCGGATTCTGACACGATACGGGCGACCCCGACCGTCACGATGAACGTGGCAAACAGGAGGAGCACGGCGAGACCGAGGCTCATCCCCGCCACCTTCATCCAAAACACGATGATTAGGACGCTCACACCCAGCCCGACGACCGAGCCACGATAGGTCAGAATCTCTTCCCCTTGCGGCCTCTTCCGGTCGACCACCCCCCCCCACACATCTCGCAGATGGCCACGAGCGACCCACAATCCCCACAGAACCATTGCCGTCAACCCGCCAAAGCTCTGCCATCCGGACGCCGCGTCGATCGAGCACCAGGAATCTTCAGTCCCCGTGATCTTGAATCCGACGCGATTCAGCCCCCACACTTCGGCACTCGTGATCAGGTAGAATACCCAGATACTGAACAGGACTTCCAGGTTGGCGAGATACGCAAACCCGAGCGTAAAAAAATTTAGCCGCGTCCTGAAGCTGGGAAACCCTCGGGCCACCGCCAGCCATCGTCCCTGCGTATTGATGAATGGGAGGAGCGGGAATAGGAACACGAGGAAATTCCAGATCATCAGGACCACCGGTACAGCCAGTCCGACCCAGAAGAGCTTTTCGTGCCAGAAGAAGCGTTTGCGACTCACGTCGCCAACGTGGATCAAGTCTTGAGTTGCGCTGACGAGTGGGTAGACCAGGCGCTCGTGCTCGCTCCAGGGCTTCCGGAGGATCGAGGCGATGGCCGCCGACGCGTAGACGACGGCGCCAATCAGGATCAGCCACCAGAATATCGGCGTGATCCAGACCGACCAGGGAATTTCGACCGGGCCACCGGGAGGACCGTCGAAAAACCAGGTCAGGGCGTAACCATAGTCCCTGGGTGCGACCCACTCAGGGATATGAGGATGGAAAAATTCGCCCCACCGGTTTTCCGCCGTGGCAAAGTAGAACGGCGTCGCGATAATCCCGAGAAAGAAGCCCATCAGTCCCGAGGTGGGGACCATTGCCCCAACCATCCCCATGGCCAGGATCAGAGCCATGTTACCAGAACTCAAGGAAAACCGGGATGAGACGCGCCGGACCAGCGGGATCGAGGCAGCGAGTACGAAGTATGATATGAACAGGGCCACCGGGTAGTGACTGATGTTCATCCGGGAGGCGTGTACGATATACTCCGCGTAAGAGATCCAGAAATTGATCCACGCGACAAACACGGACCCCACCAGCAGGCCGTTCAACGTCGCGCGATCGTCGGTTGCGGTCTCCGCAGCCGCCAATGTTTGGGCGACAGCGCTCAACGCTCTATCATCAAAGTGCTGGAGGCAGGTGTGATCACGAGAACCAGAGCCCTAAAGCCGTATCCCTTAGGATAGCCTCCTGATCGGTCTCAGAGAGACCTAGTTCCGACCGAAACAGGTCGAGATGTTGCGCATACGTCGCCTTCTTGAGCCAATGCTCACAAGGAAAATCGGATCCCCATATGCATCGCTCACGACCGTAGGCCTCGAGGATGCGAAGAAGAATCGGGTGCGTGTCGGAGAATGGGAAGGCTTGTTCCGAACTCGTGACACCGAATGTCAGCTTGACGAACAGCTGGTCGAATCGGGCGAGATAGACAACCTTCCTGACCGTCTCCGAGTTGACGCCATCGGCCGCCTTGGGATATGCCGCGTGATCGAGCACCACAGGGACCTCAGGAAATCTCGCCAGCAATTCTGAGAGCTGTTCCAGATACTGAGCCTGAAGATGCGCGCAGATGATCACATTCAGCCGCTGCGCGGCCTCCCAGAGCGCCACCGAACCAGGATGATGGTAGATCGGATGGTCTGCCTCGGTGGCCTCTATACGTACCCCCCTTACATTGCAGTCTGAGGCAAGTCTCTCGAGCTCCCCAATACTGTCGGCATTGGTGGGATCGAGCGTACACACACCGACCGTCCAGTCCGAATTGGCGGCGGCTGTATCGGCAAGCAACCGATTGTCCCACCGGTAGGCCGACCCCGTCTGGACCAGCACCACCTTCTCGATTCCGTTTGCCCGGACCTCGGAACGCAGATGCTCGAGGGTTCCCTGCCCTTCCTCTGGACGATAGGGATCGTCGATCATCGGGTAGGCAGCCTCGTCGACGTGATAGATATGGGCGTGCGTGTCAACCATTACGCTGAGAGAAATTTCTCGAGCAGTCGGTGCCCAACCTCCACAGAGGCTCCCTGTCGCGTCAACGGTTGACCATCGATCGTATGCATACTCGACACCTCGCCCTGGACAGACTCGATAACCGCGAAGGCGTCACAGTCTGACTCGAACGCCCCGCTGCGTGCCGGACCGCTCCCTGGCAATCGCATTCCATAGTGGACAGAGCGACCGTCCTTCATCGCGATACGGCCAGCCGCGAGCCCTGACCCCGGAGACAGACGCTCAACATAGCTGACCGGCGACATCTCCCCCTTCGCGATCGGACAGATCACGTAGGTCAACTCGGTTACGCCCGAACCGGTCGCCAAGTAGACCGCCGTCGGCAACGGCTGACACTCGTAAGGCTTTCCTCGTGGAATCCATCCCTGGACCACCGGTTCCTCCTGTCCGGAGATGATGTCCACCTCGGAATTCTCAGGGATCACCCCATAGATGCCCAGGTTTCCGGCATCACGGTTTCGCGTCTCGACGCTCTTCCGATTGCCGACCACGTCTGCCTTGAGCGTGTCAAGATGGAACATTGACTCATAGCCGTGCTCCTGGCCATCGTTTGCCTCCAGGAAGTCGGTCATCACCCACAGATCGGGCTTGATGAACAGGATGGAACGAGTATGCGTCACAGACCGGTCCCGTTCGGGGCCATAACCGTCCTCGTAGCTGGCAGACACGAAGTCGAAACTCGGCTGAGTCACCCACGTATGCGGAAGCGGCTCCGACACAACATACTGCTCACGCGGTTTGCCACGCTGATTCTGCTCGTGACCATCCACCATCACCGTGTTATGTGCACGCGTTGACAGCACATATTTGCGCCACTGCGAGTCGTCATACGGGTAGTTGCCAGGATCCGTCGCGTGAACCTTCCCGTGTGAGTAGATCACGACGTTCAACTTATCCTCGTGCTGGTGCCCGAAGCCGAACGGTCCGCCGTCGAAGAACAGATAGGCGTCGTCGGGCGTCCAGCCGGTACGCATCACAAAGTGGCCAGCATAGAGGAATGCTGTCGACAGGGTTGTCGGGCGCTTGCCTTCCCGACCCTCCGTCGCCGCCCACTTGAAATCCTCCCGCTCCGGGAAGAACTCGAGTGCGTTCCGCATCCACGGCCGAACGTCAGTCCATCCCCCGTCGTTCAATGCCGGCATCCGCAAATCGGGCATCGCGAGATACAGATCGTAGTCATACATCCGCTCGAGCTTGGCCGCGAAATCCTCCGGCACGGGCTGAGCGTTCAGCTGCGCGATGTTATAGGTCATCACGAAGTTACGCAGACTCACCTGGTGATAACCCGAGGACAACTCGATCTGCGCGCCGTCAGGATAGACCTGCTCGTCCAACTCCTTGTATTGCCGCTCCATCGCCACACAACGCCACTCGTCCGCTTCCTTGAACTCCGGAAACAGAACGCCGACGTGGTACATACCGTTCGCTTCCATCGTGAGCCAGTTCCCGGACCGTGTCCAGCGCATTAGGTGACGGGCGTGCTCGACCATGCTCTTCAACATCAAACAGATAGCGTCGTCTGTGAACGACGGTGATGACAGGAAATAGTGGTAAGCGTATGGCCAAGTCTGCCCCATCCGAATCCCGCACTCGATGGTCCGCCAACAGTTCGTCATTGGCGACCCCATCCGCGCGTCATCCTTCCAGGAGTTCCCGTCCTCCCCCACCGGCACCATCACGTTCTCGGCCCAATGTGTCATCTGACGGACAAACGCCTGAGCGTATTTCTCGTCACCGGTCTTCCAGTACGCCTGACCGAGCGTGACCCAAAATGGGTGGCGAGACAGCTGCCAGGTCCATTCCCGGTAGTCGATCGGATTCAGCTCCCAGTCGATCGTGTCACCGAATACCTGCTCGACTTTGCAGCTCGTCAGCGTATTCCGAACCGCCTTGTTCGCCAGATCAAGATCGACCTTCTCGATCGCCTCGTCTCCCACATCGACGAGCTCCACCTCTTGCCGATGGAAAGGATCCTCTCGGTCTCGCCAGTTCGAAAACCACTTCGGCGATTCGCGTCTGCGCAGATAGGTCGCCAACTCGCGCCGCGCGCCAGGCCAGTCCGCACGACCAACCGCATCGCGAACCCCTTCCAGCCCGGGCCGATCGAGATACATAGCGTTGAAGAATGTCAGATCACCAAGTCTTGGGCCGTTCATGCCCGTCTCCTATCACAATAAACATCTGTGGACACCGTGAATCCCGGAAGCTAGACGTAGTCCAGCCTGTATCGAGGGTCGGTCGTAGACTGTCAGAGGCTTTCTGGCTCAGTGGCAAACAGGCCTACAGAGCAAGGGCCTCAAAATAGGTGCGCCCCCAATCCTTGTAAAGGAATGGACTGCCGTGGCGGTCCAACCTTGACAAGAGTTCCCCGTAGGCTATGTTCAAATAACCCCTTGTACCTAAAGCCTTTAAGGTTCGCGAACATCGTGACAACACACCCCCCTCTATCCGACACGGGCACGCTCAACCTAGACCTCCTCGAAGCTCAAGCCCGGGTCTGCACGGGCCCCAACCAGTCTCGACCGCTTGGTGTCAAGGACACGAGCCCCGACCCTCGGCTCATCTACCATATCGTTACCGACTCACTTGGCCTGACAGACGCCGGGACGGAGCATGCCAGCCGGGCTCAGATCGGTGCGTTCCTTGCAGCGATGACGTTGCGGAGAACCTATCCGCCGTCCACATGTTGGTCGGAAAGCGAAACTGCTGCGCACGCTGAAGCGCTCCCCCTGCTCGAGACAGCCGACGCCGGTATTCGCCTCCTTATCGATCCGGATCTCTCGGTCTCATTCGACAACCCCATCGACGGTTCACTCGCAGGTGCGATTCGCCCCATCCTGCACGGTCAGCACCTGTCATATGTGCAAACAATGGATGCCCTGAGAGCGGTCACCTCCGTCGATGGAGACCCCGCCCTGAAAGCCGGCATCCTGATAGGCCAGCGCATGAACCACGAGGACAACGAGGAATTCCGGGCCTACCTGGACGCCGTTGTTGAACCTGCTACGATCGGGACGATCGACACCCCCTCACTCACGACCTATGGAGAGCCCTACAACGGGTCGACCCGATACTTCAAGCCGACGGTCTTCGTCGCAGCCGTTCGGTCATCTCTCGGGCGACCGACGCTGATGCACGGTGTAGACTCAGCACCGCCAAAGCGAGGGATTACGGAGGCACAGATTCTGGAAGCCCTTGGAGCTCGCGTATCGCTCCCGACTACTCAAACGGCGGCCCTGCTGAGTGATCCGGACATCGGGTTCGCCTACGCAATGCAGCGTGAATTCGCCCCGCACGCCTATCGCGTGCTTGGGGTTCGCGAGCACATCAAGAAGCGCCCCACCTGGGCGGCGTCGGAAAAGGCGCAACAGCTTATGAGGTCGAGCGGCAGGAACGACATGGTGATCGGCTTCTTCCACCCCGGATACGAGGACAAGCAGCTGAAGTCGATGAAAGACCGGGGTCTTGATGCAGGCTGCGTGATCAAAGGCGAGGAAGGGACATCCCAGATCGGACTGCGATCAGGCGCGCCTTCAGAAAGTCATCGGAAGACGCTCAACTTCGTCCAGGGCTTCCAGGGCGACACGACCTTCACTCACGATCTGGATCCTGCCGAATTCGGATTCGTCTACGACCAGAATCCCCGCCTTGACGAGATCTCGGCCAAATCCTTCGCCGAGACAGGCTACGGTGCCCTTTCTGGAACAGCCGGCCACATCCAGGACCGAATCATCCTGAATGCGGGCATCGTCGACTGGCTCCTCGGCTACGAACCCGATCCGCTCCAGTCCGTTGAGAATGCCCGCAAGGCCGTTCTGTCTGGGAGCGCACTTGACCACCTGAACCGCTACATTGCGGCCACGCGGAAACAAACTTAGGGTGACTTACCAGCTCCGAGTTTAGAGAAGACGCTTAGCTCCACTTCGAACCCAGGTTTTCCTTTCGTGTCTTTTCGTGGATTCATGACCGCCATAGCCTTGGCGACGGCGGTTCGTGGTCTTCCTTTGACTTTGCGCCATATTCATGCCACATGACTCAACGCACGAAACAAGGCTACCTTCTCCACCTCTTCCACCGCGAAGGCAACACCTTCACCATCTTCGGTGTAGGCAAGCTCGCGTCCGGCCAAACCTTCGGCCTCGTCGACACCCGCTATACCCCCACCTTCTACATCCGCAGTCAGGACGGCGACCGCTTCCGGCACGCCATCGCGGACCTGGCCGTATCGATCAACGAGACGGATCACAGTACAATGGACGGCGCCAATGTGCTTGCCGTTCAGTCCACGCACCTGAGTGCGCTACGCAGGGCGTCAGAACGCGCGTCCGAATCCGGCATACGGACGTATGAAGCCGACATCAGCCCGGCCAGACAGTATGTGATGCACCGAGGCATCCGTGGCGCCGTCTCGATTGAAGGTGAGTCGAGGGTGGGTGATGGTGTAGACCTCATCTTCACGGACCCCGAGATCAGCCCGACCGACTATGTACCAGATCTCGGTCTCCTCTCTCTGGACATCGAAACCACTGCACGAGCAGACCGCATCCTCGGGCTCTCCCTGGTCCCTTTCGGGGCCCTGCAGGGATCAGACCACGTGCTCCTCGTCGGTTCTCCTCGTGACGATGACCCCGCCCACGTCGAGTGTCTCCCGAGCGAAGACGACCTGCTCAAGCGACTGACCGAGATTGTGCAGGAGTGGGATCCCGACGTCCTCACGGGCTGGAACGTGATCGACTTCGACCTACTCGTTCTGCAACAGCGCTCCAAAGCGTTAGGCGTTCCGTTCAAACTGGGTCGTACGCGCTATGAGGCGTGGCACCGGGCCGGACGAGGATGGGGCGGCAGTCGAATGGTACTTCCCGGCCGCCAGGTGATCGACGGCATGCGAATCGTTCGCGCGATCCCGAAGCGGTTCGACGACTACCGACTGGACACCATCGCGACAGAGATCCTGGGCCGGGGAAAGACACTCGACGTTCCGGAGGAGGCTTCTGCACCCGAAGCGATCCTGCAGGCATACGAATCGGACAGATCGACCTTTTGTGAGTATGTCCTCGAAGACAGCCGCCTGGTCCGCGACATTCTCGAGCAGGAGGGGCTCGTGGACCTGACGTTGCGTCGCAGCCTATTGACCGGACTTCCGCTGGATGGCGCCTGGGGTAGCATCGCTGCGTTCGACGTGCTCTATACCTCAGAGCTTCACAGACGGAAACACGTCGCACCGACGCTTGGCGTCGACCGGATCGGTCAGGGCGGCGCACCTGGCGGACTCGTTTTCGCCCCCGAGCCGGGGATCTTCAAACACGTCTTCGTGTTCGACTTCAAGAGCCTGTATCCCTCGATTATCCGGACCTTCAACATTGATCCGTGTTCGAACATCGAAACCCGTAGCCATGCCACCGGCGATTGGATCAAAGCCCCCAACAATGCCAACTTCTCACGAGAGCGAGGCATCCTCCCAGATTTGATCGAGACCTTCCACGAGTCGCGCGAACAGGCCAAGCGAGATGAAGACGACCTGGCCTCATTCACTTACAAGATCGTGATGAACTCGTTCTATGGCGTGTTAGCCGCTTCATCGTGCCGCTATGCCTCCCCCGATCTTGCAGGCGCGATCACCGAGTTCGGCCACCATCTTCTGCGATGGACACGGAAGTGCCTGGAGGACGACGGCATCCGCGTCCTCTACGGCGACACGGATTCGGTGTTCGTAGAAGCCGACGTTGACGAAAGCGCCGACGAGGAAGCCGCAAAGGCCCGAGGACAAGAGCTGTGTGCACAGATCAACACGGAGATCGGGACATACATCGAGGGGACGTGGCGGGTCGAATCCAGACTCGAACTGGAGTTCGAGAAGTACTATCGCCGCTTCTTTCTCCCGCCGATGCGAGGCTCTGAGGATCGAGCACGCGCCAAGGGATACTCCGGACTACGCGTTGACGACGGAGATGCTCGAGTCGAGATCGTCGGCATGGAGGCCGTCAGACGAGATTGGACGGACATGGCCCATCAACTCCAGCGTGAACTGCTCGAGATGATGTTCGGCGACGTGTCTGGTGCTGAAATCGAGAAGAAGCTTGTGGAGTGGGCGGACCGGATCAGGTCAGGCGAGATGGACGAGAAGCTCGTGTATTGCAAGGAGCTGCGCAAGGGCGTCGACGGCTACACCAAGTCAAGCCCGCCGCACGTCAAAGCCGCACGACTGCTTCCCAATCCCCGCGGCGTCATCCATTACATCATGACCGTGCAGGGTCCCCAACCCGTCGGTCACGTCTCCGCCCCGCTGGACTACGAACACTACATCGAGAAGCAGGTTCGCCCGATCGCTGGCACCGTCGCGCAGGTATGCGGAATCGATGTTCAGCGAGCCATCTCTCGCGAGCCGGATCTTTTCGCAGGCATGAACAGATAGTTACCGTCTAGGGCCTTCAGGGGTAAAACGCGTACGTTGGGCAAGCTAATTGGGCCGCAGAGAGACCCTAACTCCCCGAGTTGACAACGTTGGAATCAAATCGATGGACTCTTCGGTTAGGGGGTTGCCAAAGAGATAGAAGCGGGTCGATTCATCGATGAGTGCATTATGTACGCACGAATCGCTGCGGGCTCCGTCATCGATCTTTCCCGCGGTGGCAGTGCACACGTCAGTACGGTGGGAGGCGGCAACGGTCCCCGCGGCTTGACGGGTGTCGATTGTGAGGTGGCGTCCGTACGCTGGCTGGATAACGACGAGGAATTGGCTCACCCACACGACTCCGGATCAGGCTTGCTCTGCGTCGATGCCACCGGCTATCCATATGGGGTCGATCGTGTGGTGCGTGTCGCGGAAGTAGGCTAGAGTCAAGGGCGGTGGCTGGTGTTGCCCTTAGCCGCATCAACAATCGCCACCAGTTCTGGTCGTGATTCACGCAACTCTTCCGGAGTCAAGGCATCGAGTTCGTGAGGGAAGACCAGCCACTCCGCCGTTTCGTGTAAGTAGTAATCAGGGACGAGATTGGTCTCGTTCCGAGTCGGCTTGAACCAGGGTACGGCGATGCGGATGTCGTTAGGGGTGTTGGCGAGTGCACGCTGTCGAAGTTCGTCGAGTACCGCGGCGAACGTGTTGCCCGTGTCGAAAACGTCGTCGACAAAGAGGAGACGGTCATCTGGACAGACTTTCTCGATGATGTAGTTGAGGCCGTGGACGGCGACCTGGCCCCGCCGATCTAGGCCTTTGTAGGAGGACGTCCGAATGGCGATGTGGTCGGCGTCCACGCCGCTGTAGGAAAGGATCTCCTGGACCGCCATTCCGACCGGGGTTCCGCCGCGCCAGATTGCGACGATCATCGTGGGCTTGAAGGCGCTCTCGAGGATGTCGAGGCCGAGACGAAACGAGTCTTCGAGAAGCTGTTGGGCTGTGAGGATGACTTTTTCCATAACGTTCTACACCGGAAGAAACTTACCGCAGAGGACGCCGAGGACACAGAGAGAACCACAACTCCGGGATCAGCCAGTCCGGAGCCTAAGCTCAGTGATTGTGGGCTGGGGACGACACAGACTCACGGTATGACGTGATTCGTGATAGATTGGTCGCACGACGTGTGCCCAGACGCAAACGGACTACTCAATGAACCGAACCTACATCGCCGCTAACGATCTGTTGCTCGATTCGTTTCGGCTCGCTGCTCAGGTCCACGAGTCCGGATTTCGGCCGGATTTCCTCGTCGGCCTGTGGCGCGGTGGTAGCGCAGTCGGGATCGCCGTGCAGGAAGGCCTCGATCACCTCGAGGCTCCGACCGATCACATCGCGATTCGCACCTCTTACAGCGGGCTCGACAGCTATGCCGAGATGATCGACAAAGCAGATGGCATTCGTGTGTACGGATTGCAGTATCTGCTCGAGCATCTGTGTGCCGAGCATGCTCTGCTGATCGTCGACGATGTTTATAGCACTGGGGCCAGCGCGCAGGCCGTAATCGACGAGCTCGCTCTGAAGACGCGACGGAACCTACCGGGAGAGATCCGTATCGCTACGGTCTGGTATCGACCCTCGGAAAGCACGCGGAGGGAGCCTGACTATTACGTTCACGAGACGCAGGATTGGCTGGTTCTGCCATACGAGTTGACCGGATTGTCGCTGGACGAGCTTCGGGCAAACAAGCCGGAACTGGCGGCGATCATCGACCGGTTGGGCAATCTCACCGACCAGTGATCAAGCAGACGTTCGATCCTTGCCGAACACGTTGTTGAGCTGCTCTGTCACGCGAACGAATGTCGTCCGCTTGGATAGTTCCTTCAGACGGCGCGCGCCGATGTAAGTGCAGGCCGACCGGATTCCACCCAGGATTTCCCTTACGGTTCCAGTGACGTCTCCCCGGTAGGGGACGGGGACCGTCTTACCCTCGCTCGCGCGATACTCCGCGACACCGCCCGCGTGCTTGTCCATCGCCGTCGCACTGCTCATCCCGTAGAACTGTACGCACCGCTCACCGTCTTCCTCGATCACCTGCCCGCCGCCCTGATCGTGGCCGGCCAGCATTCCGCCGAGCATCACGAAGTCGGCACCCGCACCGAATGCCTTGGCCAGGTCGCCTGGTACGACGCATCCTCCGTCGGAGCAGACCAGCCCGCCCAGGCCGTGCGCGGCATCGGCGCATTCGATGATGGCTGAGAGCTGCGGATAGCCGACACCAGTCATCTTGCGCGTGGTGCAGACGCTGCCAGGTCCGATCCCGACCTTGACCACGTCTGCACCGGCGAGTATCAGTTCTTCCACCATCTCTCCTGTGACCACATTCCCAGCCATGATCGTCATCTCCGGAACCCGGTCGCGGGTGCGCTTCACAAACTCCACAAACTGCTCGCTGTAACCGTTGGCCACGTCGATGCACAGCTTGTCGATTCCAGTGCCCTCCTTCTGCAAAGGGCTGTCCAGGACTGCGTCCAGCTTGCGCACGTCTTCATCGGCGATTCCGATGCTGTACCAGACCGGCGATCCCCCGTGCTTCCGGAGGAAGTCGATCTGAGCTTCGGGGGCGTAGTGCTTGTGCAGTGCGACGGTCAGTCCATGTCCCTCTTCCACGAAAGCTTCTGCCATTTCCATCGTGCCGACGCCGTCCATGTTGGCCGCGACAATGGGCACGCCGAAAAATCGCTTCTTGCTCCAGCGAAAGTCGAACTCACGACTGATGTCGACGTTTTTTCGGCTGGGGAGCGTGGATCGCTTGGGTCGGATCAGCACGTCCTTGAAATCGAGCTTGATGTCTGTTTCGATTCGCATGGAGAGACCTGGATTCCCTTCTGTTTAACCGCCTGGGGGAGTTGTTCATCCGCAAGGGGAGCAACGCATAAGATCATACCTGGATGGGGTTTATACAACAGGAAGGAAAGCGACGGCCCGGCCATCGCAGGAGGGGTTACTCCACAAGTTCGTAACTCATCAGGTCGTCAGGTGGGATCGGCGGATCCGGTGGATCGTAGAAGCGGCATTTACCGCCGACTTCCCAGCGAAAGGCGGAAACACCGCCATCAGGTCCTGACTCCGCGCGCATTCAGCGGACGGACAGCCCAGCTGATTGCGGAGTGTTCAGGTATGCGGGATATGGTGTGGAAGCCGGCCGAGGGCGTGAATCCAGACAGACGCCATCCAGGTACGCACGAATCGCCGCGGGCTCCGTCAGAGCCGCGATGATCTTCATCCTGCCGCCGCAGTGTGGGCACTCGCTCACATCGATCCGAAAGACGCGCGCAAGGAGGCAAGCCGCCACACCGTAGAATCGTCGTGCCAGATCACAGGGAGCTTGCGAAGGGAACGCTAAGAGCCATCATACGCGAAAGCTGGACTTACAATCGACGAATTCAACAACCTTCTATAGACAGAGACGGGTATCAGATCGCCCGTCTTTCTTTTTGTACGGAGCAGCACCACACAGCCGCATTACAACGGGTGCCCGTCCCTGGCATCCCCCACCTCTCCAACAGCGCTTCGTGCCATCGGGCAGCCCGAAACGTTAAGAAACCTCCGCCGATTTTGGACAGCCCTTAGTGCGGACAGAAATCCCACGTTAGACGAGTAGTGGGAGCTCAACTCGATGTTGAGAGTCTCCTCATCAGGAGTGGAGCCTCATACCTCTCCTAACCACCTTCGCGCGACGCGACTCAGGTGATCGAGATCCGTCCCTGACAGCGCATCCGCGATCCCCCGCATCGTCTCCTCTACATCACAATCCGGGGTTTCCAGATAGGCACGCATACAATCAAAGTAAGCGGCCCATTCCTTCCGTGCCTTGTGTACGCCAGACAACCCGAAATGGCTGTTCCCATATCGCGGGGCGATCCGAGTTGCTTCCCGAAAATAGACCTCAGCAGCACCGTATCGACCGGCCCTCCCCTCCTGTGACCCCAGAATCGTAAACTCTGGAGCGGCGACTTCCGGGTAGAGGTCTACACACCGCCGCGCAAACCCACAGGCACCCTCGACGTCCCCGAACTGCAACAACAGATGTGCGAACCTCGCCAGGTTTCCGTAGGAGTGGACGTCGGCCTCCGGCATCGTGGTCTCGATCTTCTCGATCGCAGCCTGCACATCCTCGAGCGTTGCGTCCTCTTCCAGGTTGTAGAGCACAAACCTCGGCCGATCGCTCACCATATCCTCGAAGCCGGCCGTAAAGGCCTGCTCGATCCCCTCCGTATCTTCTCCTTTGTAAATCAAGAGAGTGTGTGTCTCCCCCTCCTCACCTGTCTGCAGATAACAGTGGAAACCCCTCTCCGACGCCACCTCTGTAAGTTCCTCGAACGCCACCGCCCAAAAAGCGCACAGCCCGTACTCGGTCATCATCTCGTTCAGCTCGATCGACTCGGTCTCCACATAGCCGAAGTCGGTCACCACCACCCCGCTCTCTCCGGGCATCTGTTCCAGCAGGTCACAAATCCCGACCGCGACCTCTGCGCGCGAATTGAGCATCACACCAGTCACGTCAACATCGCTCCGCGTCCAGCTCCACGATTCCTCCAGATAAGGCACGATTTTGCGGGCTAACGACGGGGACACATCATTCGCCCTAAGCCGCTCAACGATTGTGTTGGCGTCCAGTCGAACAGGGGGCCAAACCCCGCCGTCAATCACCTCGAGATCTGCGGGAATCGATGTCTCAATCAGACCAACGTATACACCGTCGTCTTTGCGTTCGACGTGAACGGGTGGAATCGCATCGATGAGGTATGACAGGAGGAGTAGCCTGGGGTGATGGCCCAAAATCGATTCCTGATCGCGTAAGTCGGCGATCGCAAACTTTGCGCGGTCCCCGTGACGGTCGAGCAGCCCACACGCCTCGGCGTCACTCACCACGTCGGGCGCGCCATCGGTTACCACAAACGTGCTGCGACCATATGTCTTCGGAAAGTCACGCCGAATCGCATCGAGGCAGAAGGCCGACAGATATCCGATCCCAGCCCCGAGTTCGACGACCGCACATTCCCTATCTCGCTCGGAGAGCGCATCCACGAGATGCGCGATGCCCTCAGCCAGCACACGCCCACTGCTGAACGAGAAGGGAACGCTGTTCGTAACGAATGCGGATAGACCTTCAGACCAGGCCAGATCCGCAAGTCGAGTTCGAATGGATTCCGCCCTGGGAACCGGTGGCTGTATGACGATGTGTTCGGACATAGGGGCAGAATATCTCTACTGAACAGGGTCGGGGAAAGGATGTGTTGAGTGCAAAGAGGCAGGAGTCTGTGTAACCCAAAGCGATTTCCCGGGAGCTTCCCCTCTTCTACGCAGTGGGAGAGGGATTCTCGCGGGCGGTACCTTCGCCCGCGAGACGGGTGAGGGCCGAAAGTCGAGTGGACCGTTCAGCACTGGCCCTCACCGGGCTGTGTCTGCAACACAGCCGTCCCCGGCCTTAGGCCCGCCGGGACGGGCTCTCTCCCACAATGTGGGAGAGGAGAACCGCTCTCACCTCGGAATCCACCAGGCAAAGAAGGGTCAGAGAACTACAAAAAAGCGGCGACCCGAAGGCCGCCGCTCGTCCATCGTTTTGATAGAGATCCGTCCTACTGGAACAACTTCAGATACTCCCCATACCCTTCCTTGTCCAACTCCTCGACCGGCACGAACCGGAGGGCGGCCGAGTTAATGCAGTATCTCAGACCAGTCGGCTCAGGACCGTCGCTGAAGACGTGTCCCAGATGTGAGTCCGCGTGCTTACTGCGAACCTCCGTTCTCGGCCAGATCAGCTTGAAATCCCGCTTCTCGACGATGTGCTCAGACTCCAGGGGCTGGGTGAAGCTCGGCCATCCTGTCCCCGACTTGAACTTGTTGGTTGAGCTGAACAGGGGCTCGCCTGACACAATGTCGACGTAGATCCCCGCCTTCTTGTTGTCCCAGTATTCGTTCTGGAAAGGCGGCTCCGTACCTTCGTGCTGAGTCACCTTGTATTGCATCTCAGAGAGCCGCGATTTCAGCTCGTCGTCCGATGGCTTCTGATAGGCCGACTTCTCTTCTTTCTTCATGTCGACCCAGTGCGCCTCGATAAATCGATCGCGGCCGGACCCAACACGATACCGTTGGTAGTGAGCCGGGTTCTTCTTGTAGTAATCCTGGTGGTAGTCCTCGGCAGGATAGAATGTGACCACATCGAGGATTGGCGTCACGATCGGCTTCTTGAACCGGCCGGATGCATCGAGCGCCTTCTTGGAGGCCTCGGCGATCTGACGCTCCTCGTCGTTGGACACCCAGATGGCAGACGTATACTGATGTCCCCGGTCATAGAACGAGCCGCCAGCATCCGTCGGATCGTACATCATCCAGTAGGCCTCTACCAGTTCGGCATAGCTGATCTCGGCGGGAACATACGAGACCTGCACCGCCTCGATATGTTTGGTCATCCCTCCGGCCACCTGCTTGTAGGTCGGGTTCTCCCGCTCGCCGCCGGTATAGCCGGAGACCACGGCCTTGACCCCCTTGACCTTCTCGAACGATGCCTCCGTGCACCAGAAGCATCCGCCCGCAAACGTTGCTTTCTCGAGTCCCATAGCTTCCCCCTTCACGCAGACACTCACCAACACGACTGCCACCGCCGCCAGAAAACGTCTCATATCAGCAACTCCTTTCGCCCGACGCCTCTGGTGAGGCAATCCTTCCCCTGTGGCGTCAGATACCTTCAATGTATCGGGATCAGGCCCTCTGACAATGTCTGCCTAAAGTGTATACCCACCACCCCGCGAAAGTATCACGAATGTATGCGTAAAGTCAGAAGAATAGATGACAGACGGCAAACTCGTAGGAGCCGTCTCCAGACGGCGATCCAGGCCATAGCTAGGGGAATCGACAGATTGTCTACCGCAACGTCTCGGCACCAGAGTCGCCTCCTACGAAGCGCCTCATCCTGCTGCCCAGAGCGCCCCGTTCGCAATTAGCTTCTGCATCATCGGCCGCTCGAACGTTCCCTTCCCGTGACCCAGCGCCGTGTAGAATACCCGACCTTCGTCGTAGGGCTGAGTCCACGCCAACGGATGCCGTTTCTCGCTCCACGTGGTGGACGCCAGGATGTGAATAGACGGATCCCAGGCCGACATGTAGATCTCGTCATCCACCTCGAAATTCTCAACCCCATCGGTAATCGGATGGTCCTGATCATCGACCTCGACCTCGAAGGTCAGCCCCGGCGGATGCCAGTTCGCGTGACCACCGATCAGTGGAACCGCACGACTCGGTATCCACCAGGCGGTGCCGTGAACGCCCACGAGTCCTCCGCCGCCTGCGACGTAGTCGAACAGCCCCTTCTCTTGCTCCGGGCTCAGGTCGTCGACGCGTTCGACCGTGCCATCCTCCTGCTTGACCGACTTCGTGAACCCCGTCCCCAGGACACACACGTCATACCCATCCATCGACCGCAGAGCGTCTTTGTCATCGACCAGTTCAGACTCGATTCCATCGTTCGCATCGAGAACCTCGTGTATAACCTCCGCACTTTCATTGAACCGATGATTCTCTCCGCTCAAGACTAGCGCTTTCATCTGTCGTTCCCCTCCTCGTGAGTGACTAGGTGTCACCGCGCGCACCAACGGAGACCTGAGTCTTTTTCGATGTTGTGCGTCGAGTGGCGACTGTCATTGCGTGGGCTCTGCCCACCTGCCACCTTCAGCTTTATGTCTGGTCGCCGTGCTTCCGCACGGTGAACTCGAGTGGTTGGCTATGTCCCAAACACCGCCGCAAACAGCAGAAAATCTGAAAAATCCACTGCCCCGCTTTCATCCATGTCCAGTCGCACGTCAAATCCAGCGTCGGAGGACGACATCCCGAAGCCCGCGACAAAAGCGAGAAAACCCGAAAAGTCGACGGATCCGTTGCAGTCGAAGTCCGCGCCCACGTCGACGACCGGCGCAGGTTGGATCGACAGCAGAAACACACCATCCAATCCGGTCCCGATTTACACCTTGTTCAGATTGTCAAGCATAAGCACTATGGCACGAAAATCCATCGTCGGGAGGCCTTCGTTCACGTTTCCCCAGCGTCCGCTGTCAGATATACACCGTCATCCGTGGCCGCAAACTGCCGAAGATGATTCGTGTGGTCGAGTGCGATGGTTCGGACCTCAGTCGGCTGATCCCAAAGCGGCTTCCGCTCAAACGAATCTGCGCCATCCCGACTGACGTAGAGGTTGGCCTCGGCTCCCTGCATAGACAAAACCAGGATCCGTCGTCCCGATCGCCAGGCTGGTTACGGTCGCGTAGAGGTTTGCGCCCAAATCGGACCAGGTCTCTCCTTGATTGTCAGAGCGCCTCAACAGCACATCCGTGTTGGTGGGCGCAGAGAACACCACGCGTGAATCGGTGGGGTGAAAGACCACATCCCTGGAAAAATCCATGATGACCTCACTTCCGATTCCTTCCCAATTCTGGCCGGTTTAATCGCTCACGAAGATCCTGTTCCCTTCGGTCGCGGCCAGCACGCGCAACGGATCGTGCAGCGAAAAGCGAAAACGCCGAACAAAGGCCGCTCGATCCCCGGCCTCGACCAGTGACCACGATTGGCCACCGTTCGAGGACAGACACGCCCTCAGTTCCTCCTTACCGAGCAGCCAGATGTTGCTGTTCGCGGGGCTGACTTCCAAAACAGTGATTATTTCGAAAGTGAAATCCGGATGAAGTGCCGTCCACGGACCATCACCTTCCTTCCGGAAGGCTCCCCCCTGAACGTCCCCGTGTAGAGCGTGCCGGGATTTCCAGGATCTGCCGTCAGGACCTGCACCGTCTTGTTGGTCAGACCGTCATTTACGGCGGTCCAGGATTGTGCGGCCACGTGACAGAATGGCAGAAGCATCGCAGTCACTAAGAGGACCATCTTTCCTATCATTGCCACTAAGAGCTCGTTACGGGTTTTCACCTTATTCAAGGGGAACTCTTGCCTTTCCCTGCCTGCTCCGCCGAAGCACGAAGTGCGATGGGGCCTGGCTTTTCCCCCAGTTCATGCCAATATCCAGAAGCCATTCAGAACTGTCAATGACGCCCCAGCATATCCTCGTCCTCAGATCGGGAGCCGTCGGCGACTTCATCCTGACGACACCAGTTCTCGCCACACTCAGACAGGCCTACCCAAATGCCTTCCTCACGGTGGCCGGCCACCCTGCGCGGACGATACTGGCTGAACACCTCGTGGACGAGCGCCTCGACATCGATAATGCTGGGTGGGCGCCTTACTTTTCCGAGTCCGGCCCAACCGATCAAGCCCTGTCAATAAGTCGATACGACTTGATCATCAACTACCTGCCGGATAAGGATGGTACGCTGACCCGAAACCTGTCTAATGCCTGTCGGGGACAGGTGATATCCCATTCCCCCCACCCTCCAGAAGATGGCAGCCGGCACATCATAGACCACCTCCTGCAGGGGCTGGCTCCACTCGACCTGCCCCTGAAGCGTGAACCCAATGTTGCTGTGTCTGATGCGAAGAGGGACGCACCCTTCGCTATCCTTCATCCCGGCTCGGGAAGCCTCTCCAAGAACTGGCCGTTAGACCGATACATTGATCTCGGTTCGCGACTGTCCAGCCAGGGCCCGATCGCGTGGTCGCTCGGGCCGGCCGAAGACGCCATCTGCGAGCAGATAGAGCGACTCGAACACGACCACACGATCCTGTCAGGCATGACGCTTACAGATCTCGGCGCCACCATCGCCTCCGCACCAGTCTACGTCGGAAACGACACGGGCATTACGCACCTCGCCGCCGCAACAGGGACTCCGACTGTCGCCCTGTTCGGCCCAACGGACAACCGTATCTGGGGCCCCGTGGGCTCCATAGTACGAACGCTCACGGGCGATGCCGAAACACCGACCGAGGATCGGTTGAATCAGATTAGCGTGGACGAAGTCCTGAATACAGTCAACCAGTTGATTTCAAAGTAGATAGACGCGTCTGAACGCCCGGTTGACCAGTCAGGCCGAAAGTGGTATCCTAAGACTCACCTATACGAGTGGAGCCTACTATGCCTACAGCTATTCTGATCGTCGACCACGGATCCCGCCGCCAGGAAGCCAACGACATGCTCGTAGGGGTCGGTGAGATCGTCCGCAAGCAACGCCCTGATCTGATCGTGAACATCGCGCACATGGAGCTTGCCGAACCCGATATCCCTCAGGGCATTCAGAAGTGCATCGATGACGGGGCGACCGAGATAGTCGTTCATCCTTACATGCTGTCTCCCGGACGCCACGCGACTTCGGACATTCCGGAGATGGCACAGGAGGCCACGGCGCCCTACCCCAACGTAACCGTCCGCGTAACGGGACCACTCGGACTCCACGAAAAACTGGGTGAGGTCATCCTGGAGCGGGCCGGCCTCCACGAGCCGCAGCTTCAGTCTTGACCTGACTGGGGGATATGAACCAACCTAAAGCGTCGATGCGATCGGTGTGGCTGATCACGCTCGGCCACACCGCCATCGATTTCTATATGGTGACCATCCCTCCGCTGTATGCGGTGTTCAGGACGCACTTCGACCTTTCCGTTTTCCAGATCTCCTTTCTGCCCGCCTTCGTGACGGTCTTCGGCTCGATCAGCCAGCCGCTCGTGGGGACGTTTACCGACCACCGAAACCGGTTTGCCTGGGCCGCTCTTGGCGTCCTGATCTGCGGCATATTCGTGTCGTCGATCGGCTTCGCCCCTTCGGTGTATGTGCTCACAGCCATGCTGATCGGTGCATCACTGGGCTCTTCCCTGTTCCATCCAACGGCCGGTGGTCTGGTAACCTCCCTCGTTCCGGGGCGATCAAATCTGACCATGGCGATCTTCCTGACCGGCGGAACGACCGGCATGGCGCTCGCTCCCCTGACCGCGACGCAGATCGTCGACAGTCACGGTCTAGAGCAGCTTTGGATCATCATCCCTTTCTGTTTCCCGATCGCTGCCATCCTGTTCTGGGTGTCCCGGCACCATTCTGGTCTCGCGCATACGGACCGGCCACGGTTCGAATGGAAGAGCCTGAGGGAACGCCACATGCGCCCCCTATGGACGCTATACTCCATCAGCGTGCTGAGATCGATGGTTCACTCCGGCTTCATGAGCTTTACGGCTCTGCTCGGAGCGTCCTGGGGATGGGAAACGACAAAGATCGGGTGGGTTCTCTCGGGTTATCTCGTGTGCAGTACGCTCGGCCGTATCGCGGGCGGATATCTCGCTGACCGGGTTTCGGCTGCTCGCCTTCTGGTCGTATCGAACGCGACGTCGGGAGTGTTCCACCTCGCCTTCTGCCTGGTCTCCTCTGACTGGAGCTTCGCACTATTCTGGTTCGCCGGATTTCTGTTCGACCTTGGCATCACGACCAACATCGTCCTTGCGCAGAAAGTAATCCCAGAGAACACGAGCACCGCCACAGGCCTGATGATGGGATTCTCTTGGGGAACGGCAGGCATTGTCATCCCGCTTGTAGGCGCGCTGGCGCAGACGGCGGGCATTCCGACCGCGCTTGGTGTCGTCTCGCTCGCTCTCATACCAGCGACTCTGCTGGTCTTCTGGCTCCCCAACTCTGCGACAGCTCCGGAACTGGCCCCCGGGTCCTGACGTTTAACCGGTATCGTCCTTTGATCACGAATGCCGCCACCTGTGTCCACCGTTCATCCCGCATGCCCGTCGTCGCATTCTCAAGCGACGACTGGTTTATCGAGCGACGGTCGTGTACTATGGTAGAACGCATCTGGCAGTCCATGACACCGATCAAGGACGTCATAAGGTGTGTTCAATCTATCCTTGTGATACTCACCTTGTGCTTCTCGGGTACCATTGTCGCTATGACAGTCACCCCCGGTGAGGTCCTCTTCAAGGCCCGACCGACAAGCAGCAAAGCCGCTGCAGCGGTTGCCGGCATCAGTGAGATCACGCCGCTTCTCCATGTCCAGGGGCACAGCAAGCCCGCCCTCGGAGGCCAGATCTACAAGGCGACACTTTCGCCGACCGCATCGATGCCTCAGGTGCTCAGGAATCTCAGAAGCCGCCCCGGCATCCTGTATGCCCAACCCAATCACGTGTTTCATACCTTCCAGGTACCGAACGACCCTCGAGTGACAGACCAGTTACACCTGGACCTGATCAGTTGGCCGGCTTTACGAGCCGTCCTGCCTTCAAAGGAAAAGGATGTCATCGTCGGGATCATCGATTCCGGCATTGATCGTGACCACGAAGACCTGGCCGCACACGTCTGGACCAATTCAGTTGAGTTGGCAGGTCGACCGGGGGTGGACGACGACCGGAACGGCTACGTCGACGATGTGTACGGGTGGGATTTCACGGACGCCCCGACATTGCCCGGTCAGGGCGACTATGTCGATCCGGACAACGACCCCTCCGACGAGTCAAGTCACGGGACTCAGGTCGCCGGCATCATCGGCGCAGTGGCAGACAACGGGGTCGGCATCGCCGGTGTGGCGGACGCTCGTCTGATGGCGATTCGCGCGGGCCTGAATTTCGACCAGGGTGGCACATTCCTGCAGGAAGACGACCTGGCGGCCGCCATCCTCTATGCGGTCGATAACGGTGCAGATATCCTGAACCTGAGTTGGGGAAGCTTTGACCGGGCCTTCGTCATTGAGGATGCCGTCCGATACGCGGTCGAGCGAGGCGTCGTCGTCGTCGCCGCGGCGGGAAACGCCGGGCAGGCACCGGTCGCCTACCCAGCTGCGCTTCCAGGCGTCATCTCCGTTGGTGCGACCGAAACCAGTGGCCAACTCGCAAGTTTCAGTAGCTTTGGCCAGACGCTCGACCTGGTTGCGCCCGGCGTCAACATATTCAGTACGCGACTGGACGACACATATGGCCCGAGGAGTGGAAGTTCGTTCGCGGCTCCTCAGGTTGCAGGACTGGCCGCACTTCTCCTGTCTCGTCAGCCTGATCTCAACTCCGAACAGATCCGGGGAGCGCTCGTTGCATCCGCAAGCGATCTCGGCGAGCTCGGGTGGGACCGGATGTCTGGGGCAGGCCAGGCGAATGCCGAAGAACTAATCCCCTACGTCACAGGGATCCGTGTCTCGACGACGGCCAGGATCATCGTTCCAGGGTCTGATCTCGAGGTGGCTGGAACGGGAACCGTCATCGCCGCCGGATCAGGGCCCAATACTTTGGGCTACCGCCTGTCGTGGAGCCCCAACACAGAAGTCCCGATGTGGACCACGATCGCCGAAGGAACGAGCGTCGAGAACATCGAGCAGCCCTGGTCCGTGCCCTCAGACCTGGCCGACTCCGCAGTCGTCCTTAGGCTGGAGATCAAGTCATCCGATGTGAGCCGCCCGATCGAACACCGTGTTCGTCTACGGGCGAATCCATTGCAGCCCGAGATGACCTCCCTCTTCTTTGGTCCCATCCTGACCGGACGTGCCATTTCCTGGCGTATCCGGTGGGTTACGCAAAGACCATCCTTCGGTAGCGCCATCCTGAGCGACGGCTTCGTTCAGGACACGATACGTACTAACAAACTCGATCGGTTTCACGAGGCCGTCATCCCCGATCCGACAATTGCCCAGATCCTCACGTTCCAGATCTGGATGCGCAGCCCTTCGGGTCTCCAGGCCCTCACATCACCGGAGTCCATCCCGGTTGTTCCTGCCCGGATCCCAACGATCGGCTTCTCCGAGATCGCCAACCTGCCCGACGGCTTTCTGCCAGACCGGGTATCGGATTTCGACGGAGATGGGCGCCCTGAAATCGCATTGATGCCATACGTCGAAGGGTTGGCCTTCAGCCCCGTTGAAATCAACGAGTTTTCGGAGGATCGCTTTACTCAGGCTCACACGACTTTGGATGCATTCCTACCCTGGAATGTAGGCGATGTGAATCACGACGGGAGACCCGATCTGCTCGCGAGTTCGGTCGCACGGATCCGACTCCTGTCAGGCTCGCCTTTTCCGACGACCATCGTGGAAGATCGAAGTGGGGTCTGGGGAGGCGAAATCGGGGACGCCGATGGAGACGGGGCAACCGAAATCCTGGCGCGGTCGACAGTCGACCACACCATTCGGGTGATTCGCTTCCAGGAGGGCGGCGAGTTCGAAGAGGTCGCTTCGCTCGTCGACTTCAGCGAAGGCATCGGCGAGATGGGGTCTCGCTTTGTGGTCACCGACTTCGACGGCGACTTCCGCCAGGACCTGATCGTTGGGGATGCGGACGGTGATGTGTGGAGCTACGAGTTCGATGGGGACGGATACTCGCCGAGCATCCTCCTGCCCGGTGACGACGACACGGATGCAAGAATCATCGGGGGTGGTATGGATCTCGATGGCGATGGACAGAACGAGCTTGTCGTGGCACGCGCCTTCCCGAACGGGGACGACCCACTCAACGGTTGGTGGGATCTGGAGATATACGAGTCGGCTGCGCACAACCAACTCCAACTGGAGTGGGTCCAACGCATATCCGGGGTCACGACGCCAGGCAACGGGATTTCGTTGGGAGATCTCGACGGTGACGGATCACCCGAGTTGGCCGTAGCCCTCATCCCCGACCTCTACGTGATCAAGGGGGACGGTCCCGACCTGTATCGCCCGATCTATCACACCAACATTGCCCTGACCTATCGCCCGCTGATCTCCGACCTCGATGACGACGGTGCAATGGAGATCGGAGTGAACAAGGGGGGACGTATCCAGATCCTCGAACGGGACCTCCCTACCGACACCGCTCAACGTCCCGAGTTTGTCGAAGCCATACAAATCGTTGGCGACCGGATATCTCTCGCCTGGATGCCAACCCCTTCCGCTGAGAACTACCGACTCACCCGATCTCTGAACGATGGACCAGCTGCTGAAGTCACGTCGTCGCCTGCGCAGACCTATGTAGATGAGGGTGTCACCAAAGGCGATCACGTCCGGTATGTCGTTGAGGCGATCGCAGGCATCGAGGCCATCCAGTCGAGTCCGGTCGAGCTTTTCGTGGATGGGCTTCCGGAAATCACAGGTGCGGAGCGGCTCGACGACTCCAGGCTCGCCATTCAATACAGTAAACCCATGAGCATCGAAGCAGCTGACCCGAACGGCTACAGGCTCACGCCCCCGGGGATCGTCCCGACTTCCGGGATTCGCGACCAGGGCAACCGTCGGGTTGTCCTCACCTTCGAAACGGCCATCCTGGACGGAACGACCTACACGATCGAGGCCCGTTCGGCATCGGATCTGGCGGGATCTCTCGTCGCGCCTGGATCCCGTTCAGTGTCGTTCACGCCCGGCGCCACCAGCACTGCAGCGACTGCGGATTTTGATGGCAGCGGGACGGTCGGCTTTCCAGATTTTCTCATGTTCGCCGTCGCTTTCGGCGGCACCGACTCAACCTTCGACCTCGACGATGACGGGACCGTTGGTTTCTCCGATTTCCTGATGTTCGCAGCATTGTTCGGCCAGGCTGCATAGCGGAATATCCCTTGCGACCGGGCGGCCGCGCACGTATCTACTAGCAGTCCTCCCTCGGCAGTTTGTTCGACTCCTGCAAGCTCTAGAACCCGCACCGTGAGCATCGTGTGAGCCATTCGATTTATATCGGCGAGAGCCACCAGATCATCTACGACGAAGACTGCGTAACCGGGATGAGGCAGCATCTGGAACCAGGCAGCGTGGACGTGGTCGTCACCTCCCCACCCTACAACCTGGGGACATCATACTCCGGATACGACGACACGATCCCCCGCGACCAGTATCTGGACTGGCTGGAGTCGTGGGCGGAATCCGTGGCCATGGTTCTGTCTGACGAGGGATCCGTGTTCCTGAACATCGGTGCGAAGCCCTCCGACCCTTCCGTGCCGTTCCAGGTGCTGGCAAGGATGCAGAATCACTTCCAGCTTCAGAACGTGATCCACTGGGTCAAATCGATCTCGATCCTCAAGAATGATGTCGGTGATTACCCCAACATCACGGGGAACATCGGTGTAGGGCATTTCAAACCGATCAACAGCCCCCGCTACCTGAACGATTGCCACGAGTACATCTTCCACCTGACGAAGTCGGGGCGGGTCCAACTCGATCGCCTCGCCATCGGGGTGGAATATCAGGACAAATCGAACGTCACCAGGTGGAAGTCCGCCGAGAACGACCGACGTTGTCGCGGCAACACCTGGTTCGTCCCCTACAAGACGATTCGGAGCCGCTCGAAACAGCGTCCCCACCCGGCATCATACCCGGTCAAGATCCCGCGCATGTGCATCGAGCTTCACGGTGTGGAGCGAACGAAACATGTCCTCGATCCGTTCCTGGGCATCGGGGCTTCCGGCCTCGCGTCAGCAGAACTCGGGATCGATTTCGTCGGATTCGAGATCGACTCGGACTACTTCGAAACTGCGTGCGAGCGGATTAGTGCCTACGCCCCCGCCGAGTCCGTCAAAGCCGACTGAAATAGGGAGTGTGCAACAGGATGAAGCGCCGTTTCACGCAGCTCAACATCCTGCGTATCTGGGTCTGCCTTTGACTTGAAAGCGCGTCGAAGATGAAGACCCGAACAAAAGGGAATTTTCCTAGACCACGCCGACTCACCCTTTCGTGTTTTTCGTGTCCTTTCACGATAGGCTTTTGACTTTCGGAGCTGTTACCCCATGCGCGTCCTGATCGCCGCATTCAAACAGGAAACCTCCTCATTCAACCCTCATCCAACAACGCGCGACCTCTTCAGCATCCACCGCGGTGATGAGATTCTGGATGCGTATTCCGGCACGAACACCGAAATCGCTGGTGCGCTCGACACCTTCGCTGAACACGACGTGGAGGTCATCCCCACCTATTCCGCACAGTCCATCACCTCCGGAGGTCCGGTTCCAAAAGTGGACCTCGACCAGATCACCGATGAGTTGATCGCCGAGGTCGAGCGTCACCCGGATGTGGACGGTGCTTACATCAACTTCCACGGGGCGATGGCAGGCGAGGAGGAGTTCGATCCCGAAGGCCGTGTCCTCGAGCGGGTCAGGAAGATCTTGGGTGACAAACCGATCGTCACCTCCTTCGACCTGCACGCGATCATCTCCGATAGACTGATAGAGGATTCCGATATCCTAGTTGCCTTTCATACGTATCCGCACACGGACATGTATGAGACCGGAAAACGCGCCGCGAGCAACCTCGTCCACCTGCTCGAAGGCGGGATCAAGCCAACCGTCGCAAGTGTGCGAGTCCCCCTTCTCGTGCGTGGAGACGAGCTGCTGACTGCGACCGGCCTCTTCGGACAGGCCATCCGCACGTGCCAGGAATTCGAGGCGACGTCCGACGGCCTGTCGGCGGCTGTGATCATCGGCAATCCCTTTACGGACGTCCCCAACCTTCGCACCAACACGATCGTCACCACGAACAACGATCCTCGCCTAGCCCAGGAAGTCGCGGAGAGTCTGGCCCGATTCATGTGGAACAGACGCGAACGGATGCAGGCACCTCTGACATCGCTGGACGACGCGATCGAGATCGCCAACGAAACGGATGGCCTGGTCGTGTTCTCGGACGCAGCCGATGCGACATCTTCCGGTGCATCCGGAGACAGCAACGCGATCCTGAGGGGCCTGCTCGAGTCGGGGTTCTCCAAGCGAGCACTTCTCCCGCTGGTCGACGCGCCTGCTGTGGCAAAGGCATTCGAGGCCGGTGTCGGGAACACCATCCAGGTGGCCCTGGGCGGAACCGTCGACACGGAGCGGTTCAGCCCGGTCGATTGCGAGGCATATGTCCAGAGCCTCCACGATGGCGTCTTCACAGTCGAGCAGGGCACCACGGAGCGCGCAGGCAAAACAGCCGTGCTCACGGCCGAGTCCTGCACCATAATGGTGACCGAGAACCCCGTCTCCATCATGGGACGAAAAGTCTTCGAAGCGCGCGGGCTGAATCCCGTCGACTTCGACCTCTGCATCTGCAAAAGCCCGAACGGCTTCCGCACCTACTTCCAGGACATTGCGGCTGCGATCGTACCGGTTGACGTTCCAGGATCAACCAGCGCCAACCTCAAGTCCCTCCCGTTCGAACACGTGACCCGTCCGGTCTATCCTCTGGACGGAGACGCGACCGCCGAACTCGTGGCGGAAGCGAAGGCCTGAACCGTGGCCAAAGACTTCAGAAAATATGGGCCGTGGGGCCTCGTCACGGGGGCCTCATCCGGACTAGGTGCCGAGTATAGCCGGCAACTTGCAGACAAGGGATTGAACATCGTTCTGGTTGCACGCAGAGAAGACCGGCTGAAGGAAATAGCTGCTGAGCTCGAATCGAATCACGGCGTTCAGACTCGCGTGATCGCTTCCGACCTAACGGCCGACGGCGAGTGCGATCGCGTGGCAAGGGAGACGCAAGACCTCGAAATCGGGCTGCTCGTGAATAACGCCGGCTACGGCATGTTCGGCTACTACCACCAGCTCGACAGCAATCGGCAGGTCAATATGACAGTACTGAACTGCGTGGTCCCCGTCCTCCTGACCAACGTATACCTGCCCAGAATGCTCGAGCGAGGTCGCGGCGGTCTGATCTTTCTGGCTTCAACGGCCGCCTACCAGGCCTGCGGCTCCCTGGGAACGTACGGCGCCACCAAAGCCTTCAACCTGATGCTCGGCGAGTCACTCTGGAAAGAGTACGGTAAGCAGGGCATCGACAGCCTCGCCGTATCCCCCGGGTTCACGAAGACCGAATTCACGGAAGTGGCCAAAGCGAAGGATGCCGGTATGTTCCGGGTCGCCACGGCAGATGCTGTCGTCGCTGCCTCGCTCCGTAAGCTCGGGAACGGGCCCTCATTCGTTCACGGGCTCCTGAACAAGTTCCTCAATTTCACCGTCCGCATTTCGTCCCGCCGGATGGTCATCGCCATCACGCACGCCATGCTTAAGGGCCGGTCCGAACGCGCATGAACCTCGTCTCTCACAACGGAGAAACGTATGGAGCAAACGATCTTCGGTATGTGAGCGAAAGTGGCTCCCTCCTCGACCTCACGTTCTCTCCCAACATCGACCCCGAAGCCTTCGACGACCGCCCCCTTGGAATGTGGCGGTATATCGACGCGCTTCCCGTCGATGAGCAACACAGAGTCAGCTTCGACGAAGGTGGGACGCCCTTAACGGAGCATCGCATCGGTGAGGGGACATACCACCTCAAGCAGGACCTTCTCTTTCCCTCCGGCTCATACAAGGATCGTGGCGCTTCGATCCTGATCAGCCACGCGAAGGCACTTGGAGTCGACAGCGTCGTCGAAGATTCCAGCGGAAACGCGGGAGCCGCGATCGCTGCCTACTGTGCTCGAGCGAATATCCAGTGTGACATCTACCTTCCTGATTCGACCTCACCCGCCAAGCGAGAGCAAATCGCAGCCTACGGCGCCACGCTCCATCCCATACCCGGCTCACGCGAGGACACAGCCGACGCAGCGATCTTGGCGGCTGAGGGACGGTTCTACGCGAGCCACGTCTACAACCCATTCTTCTTCCACGGCACAAAGACTTTCGCTTACGAGGTCTGGGAGCAGCTGGGCCGAAGGGCACCCGATGAGGTTCTGATCCCCACAGGAAATGGCACACTCCTGATCGGCGCGCACATCGGGTTCAGCGAACTCAAGGAAGCAGGTCTGATCGACCAAATCCCCAAGCTCGTCGCTGTTCAGGCGGAGAACTGCAGCCCGCTGTTCGAGGTCTGGTCCGACGGCCTGGACGCGCTGCCCGAGAATGCCACCTCCCCAACGAAAGCGGAGGGAATCGCGATCGCAGCGCCGGTAAGGTGGCGTCAGATTGTGGAGATCATCCGGTCGACCGGCGGGGAAATCGTTACGGTCACCGAAGACGAGATTAAGTCCGGGTATGACGAGATGGCCGCAGCCGGCTGGTTTATCGAACCGACTTCGGCCTCAGCCATCGCAACCGCTCGCAAGCGCCCGGGCCCAACTGACAGAATCGTGGTCGTTCCCGTGACCGGTCACGGCCTGAAGGCTTCGGGCAAATCGTGACCAAGACGTCGCGCGGTCCCTACGTCGACGCGGCCACCCGGCAGACGGCGCGTTTTCTATCTCGACCCAACCGATTCGTCGTCCGATGCTCCATCGACGGGGTCGAACACACCACCTACCTGCCCAACCCCGATCGCCTGACCGAGCTCCTACTATCCAACACACGGATCTGGCTCACCCGGTCCACGAACACATCGAAAAAAATGCCTCTCACCGTCGTCGGGGCTGAGCGACTCGGCAAACTCGTTATCCTCGACACGCACCCTACGAATCGCATCTCGGTAGACCTGATCGATACAGATTAGGTCGAGGCACTCGAGGGATACCGGTCGTCGACCGCGAAGTCCAGCGCGGGCGCAAGCATTTGCGAGAACTCACAGCGCTTTCGTGACCGGACGCCAAACCGGGTATCCTATTTGTCGTCCACATCAATGAGGTCAACTACTTCTGCCCCGATTACCATACAGACCTGGCGTTAAGCCAATCGTTCCTGAGTTGTCGGAATGACCTGGACATCATACCGGTCACAGTCAGCTATGACCAGACGTTTCTCCTTACGGGTATCACGCGTCGACTGGCGATTCCGTGAGAACACCTCGAGAATGAAGTCAGAGATCGCGGCGCCTATCTGATGCTGATGCACCTGTCCGGTCACCAGAAGCTCGTCGTCGGAGGGCTCGGATCATGGGAGGCCTCCCTCGGTTGGTATATTTGCGTCTGTTCAGCAATGCGCGGCCTCACAGCCCGGGTCGCGTGGCACACACGTCGACGGAAGCGAATGCACTGGCACATCGACTACTTAGGGAAAGCGTGCGACCAGGCCCTCCCGATCGCTATCCGAGGGTCAACCAGGGCAAAGTGCCAGATCACCGCTGCCCCGGGAGACCTGTTCGCCCCAGGACTGGCCGGCTTCGGATCTTCCGATTGCGATTGCGCAGCACATCTCTTTCATTCATTGGGCGATCCAGGAGGCCTGACAGAGTTTCACGAATTGGTTGCGAGGTTCCGGTTCTCGCATCCCCTGCCAAAGCGTGGTAACTGAGACCGGTCGCACCCACTCGGTAGGAGCCAGGGCTCCTACATCGGGATCGCACCCTCCGTGTCTTCCGTGCCTGCCGGACCGTAGCCTTGGAGGAGGCCGGTCCTCTGTGGTTCCATGCTTCTGGTTTTGCTGTACCCAAAAACACGAAGGAGCAAACTATGGCACACACCGACCTGACGGTATTCCTATCCGGCCACGTCCACGGGAGTTGGCGTGACGACGTCCGCAAGATGGCCGAGGCAAAGGACCTTCCGATCACGTTCAAGGGGCCCTGCGAAGATCACGGCCAGAGCGACGATGTGGGTGTCGACATTCGAGGGATCAGCGAGAGCGACGTCGGCCCCGGGTTTTACCCCAATGTTAAGGACGACCTCGGGGGACGCGTCAACAACCTGCGGAACCGGATATGGCTCGCCAAATCGGACGTCCTGATCGCGTTCTTCGACGCAGACCACAAGAACTATCGTCAGTGGAACGTGTCGAGCGACATCGGGGAGGCCAACCGTCTGGGCGTACCGGTTATTGTCGTCCACAGCCCGGTATTCCGGCACGCAATGAAAGAGTTGGGAGCGCGCAGCGACGTTGTCGTCAACTCCCTGGAGCAGGCAGTCGAGGTGCTCGCCTATGTCTACGCCGACTAAAATCCACTACGTAGCCTTCTACTGTGAATCGAGGGGAAAGTGTGACCCACGCTGCAGCGAGGCCGCTGGGGCGTTGGGTATCTTACTCGCAAACCGAGGGTTCAGAATCGTCTAGAGTTGGGGTGGAAGTGGCTTGGTGGGACGGTGCCCGATCGACAGGCGGGAAGGTCACCGGCGTCATCCCCCGATTCGTGGTCGACGTCGAGTGGGCCCACGGCGACCTGGATGACCTTCGGGTCGTGGACTCGATGCACGATCAAAAGCACCTGATTTTGGCTGAATCCGGCGCCGTGGTCGCGCTGCCTGGGGGATGCGGAACCCTGGAAGAACTGCTGGAAGCTGTCACCTGGAAGCAACTGGGCCTGTTTTCGGGACCGATCGTGATCCTGAACTAGGACGGATTCTACGATTCGTTGGTCACAATGCTGAAACGCAGTATTTCCGAGCGGTTCATGCGCCCGGAACACGGGGATATCTGGCGGGTGGCGTCCTCACCAGACAGGCGCTGACGCGAATGCAGGACAGCACCCTAAAGTATCTCGACCACGTCTCTTCTGATGCGAGCTGCGAGGTCGTCCTCGCTCAGTAAGGGCTTACCCTCTCCCATCTAACCCTCACGGCTTCCAGTCCTTCAGCTCTTGCCGAGCTGCTTCTTCGGGCAAGGGCGCATACATCGGCAGTCCCAGTTCACCCTTCTTCTTCAGCATCAGCAGGATCGCCTCGAATCGCGTCGCATCCGAAACCTTCGCCAGCATGATCTCAACCGATCTATCCCCTCCCTCGATCCGAATCGTTGGGAACTTGAACTTCCGCTCCCACCACATCGATGTCACCAGCTCTACCGTCCTGATCTCCTTCAGCCGGATGGCCAACAGTGGGTTGGCAAACAGCCCGCCATGCTTGATCGCACGTTTGTCTGTCAGCTGAAGGCGTCCCAGCAGGCAGTGAAGCCAGAAGAAGAAGTTGGTGATCAGGTTGATAAAGGAGGGCGCGAAGAAACCGACAAACCCGAGCAACTGGAACCATCCCAGGACCATCCAGGCCGAGGCCAGTCCCGCGAGAATTGCGACGTGGCATACGCCTCCAACCAGCTCGTCCCGACCGCCAGGACTTTGACTTCCTGGATGGGTTCCAGTTTGGGGCGGGAAGGACTGGGCGCTAAGCCATTTGCTACGCGTCGGCCCGTCCGATACAGCGCGAACACCCCCCGGCGACGACTGCGGCCATGACCAGGTTGACGATCCAGAAGACGATCGTGTTCAGGAGGGTAGGAACTAGGAGACCGATCAGATTCTCCATACCTTTTCCCACGCCTCGTCCGTGGTGTCGGAAATGTGATCGGCCAACACCCGCTTCAGCTCGAGGGCTTCGCCGACATCCTCCGGCCGAACCAGGTTGACCTTCTCCCGGTTGCGGTCGATCCAGCCCCACACGATTTTCCGGGCGACTTCATCCTCGTCCACTTCTGGTACGTATGCCAGACACTGCTTTAGTTCTGACCAACCATCTTCCCAATCCGCCAGATCTTTCCGGACCCGGACGGTCCCGATCGGCGCATCGGGCCGTACGCAAAGCAACTCCACGCTTTCTCGATCTGCAGACGGAAGGACGAGGACAAAGGGGGCGTCGTCCGGTTTTCCACGGTCGTGAATCGCCACCTGCTTGTTGAACTCCGGACGCGTCGCCTGGATCAGGCGCGCTTCCAGGATCATCGCTTCGAGCTCGGACCCGACCACTTCCAATTCCACGGTCCAGATCCGCTCCAGGATCCTGAGCGTCTTCTGTTCACGCTCAGACCGCCTGGAAAAGTATGTTTTGACCCGATCTCGCAGGTGAACTGATTTGCCGACGTAGATCACTTTCCCCTCGGCATCACGCATCACGTAAACGCCGGGATCGGTGGGGAGGTCGTCCAGGTAGGCTTCGTCGAACGTAAACGCTTCAAAATCGACGTCCGTTAGGGTGGGACGCAACTCATCCAACACCGAGTCGATCGTATCCAGCCCCCTTGACTCGTACTGTTCCAGAAGCCCAAGCAGGAGATCCGTCTGTGTCTTGACATCCTCCTCGATCGAAGAGGGTTCGAAATAAGGAAGTCCCAGTGCCTCGGCCACGTCCGCCGAGGATCGAATCCGAACATTTCGGAAACATCGACGGGCCAACCGGGCGATACAGATTCCACTCGGAACGATGGTCCGGCCGATGTAGAGCCTTGCCATCCCGTTCAACCGCCGCCGGGCCGACGAGAGCCGGAAGCCTGAAGGCAGGCACGCGCCAATGGAAGTCGAGAGCTGTTCGATCACGCGGACGGCAGACTCGGCGGCCCCCGGCTCCACGGTGTAGGTCTCGACCGAATCGATTCCGTCGAAGGTCGCGCGCACGATGCCAAACTCGACGGCACCGTCATCACGATCCCTTGACGCGACGATGACATAGGTCGTTTCCCGAAGACGCCGGTCCCCTCCCTTTTCGCGGAACACCCACAGCCCATCGCGTTCCTCGACGATCCGTGGGTCTTCCTCCGAGGCAGCGCGTATCACCTGGGCGGCCACCGGACCCACGGCTCCTTTGAGCCCGAGTGCTTCTCGTGCAATCTCCTCTGCCGTCGCCCCCTGCGGGCGGTCAGACAGAAATTGAGTCACTCTATCCATTCGGGATTAATCTTGCTCCTAGAAATAGAAATGGGGACCACTTCAGGCCCCCATTTCCAGTCGAATGTCGCTGGCAGCCGACCCTAGTCACCCGTCGCTTTCGGGGGGACAGCCTTATTGGCCGACGCAGCCTTCTTCCGTCGCTTGGACGCGTCCTGGTAGTCCAACTGAACCAGGTTCTTGAGCGCCTCGATCTCTTCATCAAGCGCGCTGATTTTCTCGTTCTGGAGCATCACAAGATCGGAATAGATCCTGGCTCGCTCCTCCTGATTGATGATGGTCTTTCGCAGACCGTCGATTCGTTTGAGCAGCCGGTCAGCGCTCTCTCCCGGGGGCAGACGCGGTCGACCTTGCTCGTCCTTCTCCTCGAACGAGGCGAAACGCTTCGCCAGCGCTTCATCCATCTCGGTCAGCTTTTTCTCGGCCTCCTCAATCTCGCGGATGACAGGACGCTTCTCCACGGCATACTTCAGAACATCATCGAATCCGCCATCGGGCTTGCGTCTGCGGAATGAGGGCTGCGAGGTGCGGATGCCCCGGCGGCGATAGAGAACGACAAGTACGGCGATAAACCCGAGGGATCCGATCGCTCCGAGCGGGAGGATGTAAACTGCGTTGTCCGCGATTATATCGAAGATCGGCGTCCCGGCATCCAGCGGTTCTTCTAGATCAGGAGTCGGCTCATCTTCGGCCGCAACCTGGCCTGCCGCGGACGCCTGCTTCTGATCCAGCAGCTTCTTCAGCGTAAACTCGGCCTCAGGCCGGGCAGGCCGTCCCCTGATCGCTTTTCGCAGGTGGGGAATCGCCTGGTTCGGTTTTTCCAGCCGGACGAACAACTTGCCCAACTCGAAATGAAGGATACCGTTGTTGGGCTCTGGCTCGAGCGCCTTCTGGTATGCGGCCACAGCTTCGTCTATATTCCCGCTATCCAGGGCGTCCTGGGCCAACTGTCGATAGTCGACTTCCGCTGGCGGGGGTTCAGCCGGCTTGGGTTGTGGCGGCTCTTTCTCTGCGGGCGCGAGTGCCTCGAGCTTTACCAGATCCTTGTGGATCCACCCGCGCTTCTTCGAAGGAAGCTCCGCGAGATACCAGGTGTCCTGGTCTCGAACCCGGCCCAGTACGTCACCCTTCTTGACCGATCCGATCTTCTGCGAGTTTGTCGTGGCCCGATTCCTGATGTTCGCTGTCGTCGATCGAACAACAAGACGGTCACGGGCGATGATCTGCGTCAGGTAGCGACCGGATATCCAGGCATCCCCTTCCTCCCACTCGAGGCGGACCCAGACCCCCTGGTTCCCGAAGTCCCGTTTCTCGAGAAACTTGTAGATCTGCCCTTCTGACGCCCGACCGAGTCGTGCCCCCATCCCCCAATCCCCTCCGGAACGCTGAACAGGAATGCTCCTCACGTTAACGGTCCCCCGAGGTGTATCCGTCACGATAACGGCCTGGTCGCCGTGACGCAGTATCCCCGTGGCATTTCCGCCGATCACCAGGAGGGCTGCGGAGGCGAACCCTATGACTGCTTGTCGTATGGTCATGTTGATTGTGTGATCAAGCCGATCCATTCCGCTTCTCTCGTCACGTCGAGCACTGTCAATCCGGCGCCCTCAACCCGTCCCACGAACTGGCCCTCTTCTCTGGCCAGTAAACCGCCCAGAATCACCGTCCCGTCAGGCACGACGGCTTCCCTCAACACCGGAAGCAGCGGCGTCAAAACGCTGGAAATGATGTTAGCTACGGCAACGTCGAATCCTGTGTCCTCGGAGGCCAGCGCCCGCGTCTCCACGCGAATGTCGTCGACCTCGTTCAGGGCAACGTTCTCCGCAACATTCTCGGTGGCCATAGGGTCGGTATCGATAGCGAGGACCTCACGAGCCCCAAGCTTGACGGCCGCAATACTCAGAATCCCCGAGCCCGTCCCAACATCCATCACACGGAACCCCGCGTGGACTGACTGCTCGAGGCCGAGCAACGCCATCTTGGTCGTCGGATGACTGCCGGTTCCAAAGGCCGTTTTGGGTTCGATCGCGATCGAAAACCCGCCGTCGGGTGGGGTGGGCGTGTCCCAGGGCGGATGGATCATAATCCGCGGCGTGGCGAGAACAGGTTCGAAGTGTTCGCGCCATTTGGCCCCCCAATCCTCGTCCGGCACGGCCTCCGGCTCACCCGACACATTCGCACGAGCCCCGAACTGTGACTGAATAGCCTTCAGAACGCCATCCGGGTCGTGTGCCGTCGGGAAATAGGCATTCACAACCACGGAATCGGGCACAAAATCGTCGATTTCCAGGCCCGTGCTGCCCAGAGCGAACAGCAATTCCGACAACTGCTCAGCGTCCTGGGGGGAAACCGTGATCGCTAGTTGATACCAGGTGTGCAAAGATCGGCGGGGAATCCGGTGGGGAGAGCCAAAATACGGAAAAACAGCTCATTTTCGAGATATTTTCGAATATAGGCCACACGCAGAGAATTGTCCAACGAGGGCAAAAAGAAGGGCCCCCCTTCTGAGAAGGGGAGCCCCTCAACTTGGTCGGCATCCCTGCTTGTAAACCCACGTCCTGTGTCGCAATCCAGAGGACCAGATTCCTGTGGGGGGAACAGCGGCACAACTGGTTGCTAATTAGGATATCGACAAACCAAGTCATACCATTAGTAGAATGTGTGTTCCTTCGGGGGACCGGCCTCTGGCCGGGATATTTGGCTCGACCCGACGAATCGGGGCCAGAGGCACCTCCCACGCCGCCCTTACCTACCAGGAATGGGTATGGTGACCCTGCCCGGGGAACCAGATCTGGTCGATCACAAACGAGACGAGAACGCCCAGCGCGTGGCCCACGAGAAACCCCAGAAACAGGGGCCGCATCCGACGATAGAGGTCGACGCCGCCGATTCTAAGCAGGATCGATTTGATCGCCCAGGTGCAAAAAATCGAAAAGATGGAGTGCACTGCGTGGGTCGGCGGCACCACCATCCCGATTGGAGCAAGTGGCCACCAGCTGAACCGATACCGCGCTATGCTGACTGCCGAGAACGTGACGATTCCTGCAAGAAGGAAGAGATACCGTTCCGGCTCCCACCTTTCCTCTCCCTTGAGCGCCTTGACCAGGCCGTCGTAGGTCCGGGGAGGATATCGCGTGAAGGGGAAGTCATTGAAGTTGTAGGCACCGTAGAGATACCCCAGGTAGAGCGAGTAGGTTATCGCCGCACCGATTCCGACGATAAGCGTCAGACCAATCCCGACGATCAGCCGGCGCTTGTGATGTTCGATCAGGTCTCCAATCCGGGCCGCATGCACGAGGGGAGGCATGAACATCGCCTTGTTCTGCGACCGAACCGAATCGATCAGTCTCAGCGCAGTCTGACTCGAACCACCAAGTGCGTTCGGTCCTTTGAACAGGAACGGGATCACCCCATTCGGTGTCATGGGCATGCTGAAATACACGACCCCGGTCTCCGCAATCACACGAGCCGCGCCCATGTATAGCAGGAAGATCCCGAAGGTGATCACCACCGAAACCGACCAGTCGATCCCGATCGCGCGTAGCCAGAAAATCAGGAAGACTACGCTGAAGATGAAGCCGAACACGCAAGCTCGATAGCTGAGCAGTTCCCTCGAGTCGTCTACAGAGCTCCTGCTGTCGAATGCCTTTTGGAAAACATTTTTCAAGTGCCCTCGGGCCAGCCAGATCCCCCAGAGAATCAGGGCGATGAAGGCGCCGCCGGCTTGCAGTGATGTCGTCGCGTCGCCGGATCCCGATTTGCTGCTCAGACTGATCCCCACACGCCGGTAGACTGCGACCTGCGTGCAGTAGAAGAGGTAGAACGCCCAGATCGAGAACAACACGTCGACATTCGCGAAGTAGGCGAACCCAACCGTGTAGAAGTTGAACCGGATGTGCATCCGCGGGAAGTAGGCCCCCATGCTCATCCAGCCGTGCCCCAACCGGATGAGGGGGAAGCCCGGGCTAAAATAGCTGACCATGTTCCAGGCGAGGATGCTGAACGGGATAGCTGCGCCGATCCAGAATACGCGATTTGAGAGCAGCGGGTTCGTATCCTCCGCCTCGGCCAAATCTCCGGCCGCGTGAAGAATCGGGTAGGCGAGCCGCTCGTTATCGGCCCAGTGCTTCCGGAGCATCACCGAGAAGCAGACGCTCCCGACCACGATCGCCGTGATGAAACTGAGCCATCCGACCAGAGGGATGGTCCAGACACTCCAGGGAATCGGCATGTCGGGGCTGGGCAGGCCCTCGAACAGCCACCGCATGGCATCGCCTTCGTTCGAGGGGATCAGCCAAGGCGGCAGATACTGATGGAAGAATGTCGCCCACTGATTCTCAGGCGTCGCCAGGTAGTATGGGATGGCGATCATCCCGAGGAAATAGCTCGTCAGGCCGTAGGCCGGGACGGCCGCCCCAACAAGCCCCATCGCCAGCATCACAAGCAGCTCGGCACGCGTAAGCACCCAACTGGCCCCGAGGCGACGGAAGACGCCGTTCACCAGCGTCAGTACCGTATAAGGCACGAACAACGCGATCGGGAAATGCGTAATGTTCATCCGGGCCGTATGCGCGATATACTCCACATACGTGTTCCAGAAGATCACCAGCAGGGCCAACAACAGCCCCCCGACGATCGACCGCACCGTGACCTGACTTGCCGCATCCGACTGCAGATGCGTTATGGTATTCGGTAGCGCCACCTCTAATTAGACATCCTGATGAACCAGCTCGTTGCCATACCCTCACCTGAGAGCGACAGGAGGCTGTCCCGGGTCGAGTAATTCAGACCGTAGAGCGTCCCGGGGTCGCGCTGGAAGGGAACCGACTCCGGGATAAGCGCCAGCTTGCGCGGGACCCCGGAAGAGAAGTCGAATCCGGACGTACTCGCCACCGTAAACCGGGCGATTTTTGCCCGGAGATCATAGTAGACCTTCCCCGATTCCACGAACATGAACTTGATACTTGGGCGCTTGAACGTCAGGGAGTAGGACCTGTCCGACAGCACGAGCACTGTCTCCTCCTCGTTCAGCCTGTCCTCAGTCAACATCCTGGAGTCACTGCCATACATAATCCACGAACCCAACGGCGGGGGCTGCATTCCTTCTGGTACAGCCTCCTCCTGCTTCGGGGGCTCCGAACAGAACGTTATCAGCCCACACAGACAGAGAACCACTACAAACCGACCTGACCATCTTGCCATACTAACACCTCACGAAAAACACAAAGGCGGCCCGTCCTTCTGAACGCCCGGCCGCCCGTTACCCATCCCGACCGGACGCCTACCCGGTCAGGACTTCCTTTACACGGTCGAAGAAGCCCTTCCCTCCCTCGGGCGCGTGCCCATTCTCAAGCTCAGAGAGTTCCTTGAAGATGGCTTGCTCTTCCTTGTTCAGCTTTGTCGGAGTCCAGACCACGACCCGAACCAGCTGATCTCCCCGACCATACCCGTTAACGTCCTGAATTCCCTTGCCACGCATCCGGAAGATCTGTGCCGATTGCGTCCCGACCGGAACCTTCATCTTGGCCTTGCCCGAGAGCGTCGGCACCTCGATTTCGGCCCCCAGGGCGGCCTGGGAGAAGCTAACTGGGAGATCGTAGATCACGTCGTTCCCGTGCCGCTCGAACTGGTCGTGCTCGATTTCCTGGATAAACACCTGACAGTCACCCGCAGGGCCCCCCCGACGACCGACGCTCCCTTGCCCGCGAAGCGGGATATAGTTGCCTTCCGCCACGCCCGCGGGGATGTTCACCGTCAGCGTCGTATCCTTTTCGGATCGCCCTTCCCCGCCGCACCTTGGGCAGGGCTCTGAGATCATCGCCCCCTCCCCCTGGCACTTCGGGCACGACGTCACGTTGACAAACTGGCCAAACAGGGATCGAGTCGCCTGACGCACCTGCCCCGTCCCGCCGCAGACATCGCACGTTGTCGGCTGGGAACCCGGCTTGGCGCCTAACCCGGTACAGTCGTCGCACTTGTCTAGACGCTTGAGCTTGATCGTCTTCTGGGTGCCCTCGGCAATCTCCTCCAAGGTCAAAGGAAGCGAAATCCGCAGGTCCTCTCCACGCTGAGGTCCACCGCGGCGCCGTCGCCCCCCGCCGAAGATATCCCCGAAGATACCTCCGCCGAAGATGTCGTCCAGGTTCGAGAAGATGTCGTCAAAATCACCGGCGTGACTGAAGTCGGACCACTTAAACCCACCGGATCCGAACGGCCCACCCAACCCCTGATGACCGAACTGGTCATAGGTCTGTCGCTTCTGCGGGTCGCTCAAAACCTCGTATGCCTCCGCCGCTTCCTTGAAGTTGGCTTCCGCCTGCTTGTCCCCCGGATTCCGATCCGGGTGAAACTTCATGGCAAGCTTGCGATACGACTTCTTGATGGCGTCTTCGGAGGCCCCCTTCTCGACGCCGAGCACCTCGTAATAATCTCTTGGCATAGTCCTCACACACGAAAGGTAGGGAAGATGCTCCCTACCTCGTGACGTTTACTCGCTCTTGTCCTCGGCCTCGGACCCGGGATCGTTACCGGCCTGGGCCGGTCCCTGGCTGACCACCACCTTTGCGTGGCGCAGCACCTTGTCTCCGAGACAATATCCTCGCTCGATCACCTCCGCAATCGTCCCTTCTTCATGATCGCTGGCGACCTGCATCAGGGCCTCATGAAGGTTCGGATCGAAGCCTTGCCCACTGGCATCTATCTCCTTCAGCCCCCGGTTGGCCAGGATCTTCGGCAGCTCTTCCATGATCATCCGGACTCCTTCCTTGAAGGCTTCGGAATCCGTGTCACCTTCGGCGTGCGCGCTCGCCCGATCAACTGAATCCACGAGTGGGAGCAGGTCACGGAGCAACCCCTCGTTCGCGGACTGAATCAGTGCGTCCCGCTCCCGAAGGGTCCGCTTCTTGTAGTTATCGAACTCGGCCGCCAGGCGCATACAGCGATCCTTGTATACGTCGGCGCCCGGTTCCTCATCTTCTTCAGTCGCGTCTTCCTCGAGCTCCTCGCCTTCAGCGTCCGATTCGGCCGTCTCTGCCTCCTGCTCGTCGACCGTCGCTTCGTCCTGCTCGTCTTTCACTTCGCTTTCGCTCATCCTACTCCTTGTCCGCCTTCTCTTCCAACATTGTCTCCGTCAGCCCCGTGATATACCAAAGCAGCGGCACCATCTTACTATAGGGCATACGTGTCGGACCCATCAGCCCGATCACCCCTGTGACATTCCCGAATCGATATTTACTCGTCAGAAGACTGCAATCCTTCAACTGCGGTGACTCGTTCTCGCCCCCGATGGTAATCGCAACCCCATCCTCGGTCACCCGTCCGTTCAGGATCTCGGCCATTTGCGTCCGCTCTTCGAACATCCCGATCAGGTCGGCCATCCGCGACTGCTGGTCGGCGAACTCGGGCTGCCTGAAGAAGTTGCCCGTTCCCACGAGGTGGAGGTCCTCCTCATCCACGACCTCGAACAGGCTGTCCGCGCTGTCGCAGATCAGACGGAGCAGCTTTGGCGATCCCTCGCTCGAGGACATCAGCCTTGTCTGGACATCCTTCAGCATATCCTCGATAGACAGTCCGGACAGCCGCTCGTTCACGACCCTCCGCGTCACCTCCATCTCCCCAGAGCCGATCTTGGCGTCCACTTCCATGACCACGGTCTTAACAAGGCCGGACTGGATCGTCACGATCAGCAGCAGCTTCGACTCGCTAAGTTGGACCATCTCGAGCGACCGGAGAATCCCCTTTTTGAAGCGTGGCATCAGGGCCACCCCCAACTGATGGGACACGTCGGCGATCACGTGGGAAACCTGGCCGAGCAGCGAGTCTACATTGCTCTCCCGGATGTGCTCCTCGATCATCGCCGTGAGCCGCTGACGATCCTCCTCGTTGATCTGCTGTTGCCGCATCAGCGCGTCGACAAACACGCGATATCCCTTGTCAGTCGGGACACGACCGGCAGACGTGTGAGGCTGGTAGAGGTAGCCCTTCTCCTCCAGGTCGGCCATCGAATTTCGAACCGTGGCAGCGCTCAAATCCAGGCCGCGCTTGGACAGGGTTCGAGACCCAACCGGCTCTCCGGTATCGATAAAGCAGTTGACCAGACGATCCAGGATCGTCCGTTCTCGGCTGGAGAGATCTTCCATTTAGTTTCCCCCACTAAATCAAGTGGTTGGGCAACACAAGGGGGGAGGGCGGATGCGCGGAATATGACCAAAAACAGGCCCCCTGCAGGAGGCCTAACTGTATGAATTGCACAAACGTATATCAATCCGAACACCCTGTCAAGACGGGGCCGGAGGCCGATTCGAGCGTATCAGTCGACCGACGTGAGGTATGTCACGAGCTGCGCGCGCAGGGTGTCGGGCATGACGAAAGTGGGCATTGGTGAGGGAAACTGTTGGGCCACCAGTTCGAGCCGCTGGTCGCTGGTGCGAAAACTGTCCGGGCGGGCAAGAAATGCGGTCAACCCCTCCCTGTCCCAGTGGGCGTTCAAGCCGTTCAAGGAGGGGCCCAACCGGGTACCCTGCAGGTCGGATCCGTGGCAGCGTGGGCATCCGGACTCGACATACGCCTCCCTACCCTCCGGGTCCTCTCCACAAGCCGCCCCAACAAGCAGGACTAGGAGGGCGAATCGCCCTCCTCTAGCTGGTCTCCCGTATTGGCGCCTTACCTGGATCACTTGTTGTGGCGCTCCTGATACTCCCAAATAAGCGACTCAAGTGCCCCTAGGTCGCCATTATCGACTAAAACCGATTCGCTATACTTCCTTTGACTCAACTCTGCTTCTGTTAACCCAACTGACATTCGTCAATCCGATTCTAACAATGATGGAGTTGCGTGAGTTTGTGAACCCCTTATACTCCTTCGTCTTCTTCGCCCTTTCAGCGAGATAGATGCACACAGGTAGGGTCATGACTATGCTGGCGGGTAAAATAGGCCAAACAACCACGCCGACAGATTTGCTTTGCCACCCTACGATTCCCGATTCCCCATCAGGGCTTGGCCCGAAGTAGCCCAAAAGGGCAGCAATGAGGCAACAGCCAAGGAACACCCGCCTAAAGACCCTATGGGTTGGTGGATCAGGGAATAGCCCTCCCTCTAGCCGAGTATACTCGTCCCTTGCGAGTCGCTCCCTGTCGCCGATGAACATTCTAGTCTGCATGGGATTCGTTACCATTCGTAGGTGCGCCGACCAGTTCAGCCCCGATTATTGCAGCATCTAAAGATACCCACATCTTGCCACCACGTTCCCCTGAAACAAAGTCGGTTCTCCAAGCTTGGTTGGCTAGGGTAGAATCTCTGTGATAGTGTGTCCACAGCGGACAACGTGGTTGCCTATAGCATCCATTGAAGCTATCGTGTCCGATGGCCTTCACATCCTAGACTATTTAGCTCCTGAATCACGCAATGACTGAGGTTCCACAGAACATAAGTAGAGACCAACTCGTTCGAGGAATCGAAGGCCCTTATCGAGGCACTCTGGGAACAGTCGCTCCAGGCCATACGCGAGAACACGCAGAATGTCGTCTAGGCCAATACGCGCATCACGGAAGCCTGGACGGAGATGATGGCAGGCAAGAACGGTCAGGCGGAAGCAAAAGCCTCCGAATGAGAGAGGCCGCATCGACACCGGACACAGGGAGGGAGAAACTATGCCGGAAGACATCTACCTGAGCGGGGCGGCCAGAACGCCGATCGGCACGTTCAGCGGAGCATTCGCAGAGACACCGGCCTCCGTGCTTGGCGCCGCGTCGGTCAAAGCGACGCTCGAGCGATCGGGCGTTCCAGTCGAGCGTATCGACGAGGTCATCTTCGGGAACGTTCTGTCTGCCGGACAGGGCCAGAACGTGGCTCGCCAGGTCACGATCGGAGCCGGCATCGATGAATCAGTCAGCGCGACCACAGTGAATAAGGTCTGTGGGTCCGGGCTGAAGGCTGTGATGTTCGCCGCCCAGGCCCTGCGATGTGGTGACGCGTCGACCATCGTAGCCGGCGGAACCGAAAACATGTCGAAGGCCCCTTACCTTCTGCCCAAAGCCCGAGCCGGATACCGGATGGGCAACGGAGAGCTGATCGATAGCATGATCCACGACGGCCTGTGGGACGTATACAACGACACCCACATGGGGGTCTTCGGTGACCGTACTGCAGACCAAAGTGGGATCACGCGAGAGGATCAGGACGATTTCGCCGTCGCGAGTTATCGGCGCGCGCTGGAAGCGAGCGAAAAAGGGATCTTCGAGAACGAAATCACACCAGTGGAGGTGGTAAGCAGACGTTCGGCCGTGGTCATATCGGCCGACGAGGAGCCGCAACGGTTCGACGAAGGCAAGCTGCGCGCCCTCAGACCCGCTTTCGACAAGGAAGGGTCGGTCACTGCCGGAAACGCGTCCAGCATCAACGACGGAGCCGCCTCGGTACTCGTGCAGACCCAGGCTTCCGTCGATAAGCACGGAAACAAACCACAGGTGAAGGTCCTGGGCTACACCACCTATTCAAGAGAACCGGAGTGGTTTACGCTCGCACCGATCGGCGCGCTCCATCGCCTGCTGGACAAGCTTAACCTCACCGTCTCAGACATCGATTTGTTCGAAATCAACGAAGCGTTCTCAGCTGTCGCCCTTGCTGCGATGAAGGATCTGGAGATCCCCCACGAGAAGGTCAACGTCCACGGCGGGGCTGTCGCCCTCGGTCATCCGATCGGGGCCAGCGGCGCACGTACGCTCGTCACGCTCATCAATGCGATGGAAGCCAGGGACGCCCGGATCGGTATCGACGCCCTGTGCATCGGGGGTGGCGAGGCGGTTGCCCTGGCCGTGGAGCGCGTCTAGGAGATCATCCATGGATCCTACAACCGAAAAAGCCTTCGAACAGGGCGCCGACTTTCTGAAAATGTGGTCGCGATTGATGTCCAACAAGGGCGCTTCGGGATTCAGCTTCGCTCCGGGGGATGCGCCTCCCAACGTGTTCAAACAGATCCGGTCCGCCCTCCTCGAATCGATGGAGAAATCGTTCGAGACCTGCATGTGGTCTCCCAAGTTCTTCGATGGGATGAAGGAGCAGATGGCGGCCGCCATAGCCTTCCGAAAGCAGATGAATGAGTGAATGTACGCCGCGCACCACGAGACCGAGTCTCCTGCCCGTCAGGATGTGGAGGGTATGGATCGTCGTCTGCGAGACCTGGAACGTCGTGTGGACGATCGGATGGCGAGTGTCGAGTCCAAGCTGAACGCGATCGTCGACCTGTTGTCCGCAGTTCGGACCGCGACGACAAACGGGACGTCATTTGAGATCAACATACCTGGATGATCGAATGTGGTGTAGGGCGTCTGCCACTAGGATGCAGAGCCGTTCGTCTCAAATGCTCGACTCGAGGTTTCCGGGTGCCATTTTTCATTGGGATTCCCACCAGCAAGCTCGTAGACGTGCTCCTCGTAACGACACAGCCGCCCCTTGTGCCGCAGCCCACCGTGTGAAAAGTTGATCCCGAACGTGAGCTCTGGCGCATCTACCCAGTGTGGGGTTAGCAGGTGGTTCCATAGGAGCTGATCCTCTCCAACATCATACGTCAAGATGTCATCTTCTGATGCCTCCTCAGGCAGGATCTGTTCAGCGCGCTTCTCGGAAACACGTTCGATCGGAGCCCAACGATCGGGGTCCGTGAACCCGTGGAAGTGCTTCCTGCCCCGCACGTTCCAGAAGAGTACGTTGGAGCGATCCATATGGTATCCTGTGCAGGTGTTCGGACCAGACACCCTGGCCAGGGCGTAGCACCGATCCCACTCGAAGTCGTTATCCAGCAGATACTGCTTCCAGGGGTCCAGCACTTGCTCGACAAATCCCACGAAGATCCCCCCTGGACGGTCCAAGACCGTGACGTCTGGGTAACGAAACTGAAACGACTGACCTTCCAGATCCCGCAACGTCTTCCCGCGGTATCTTTCAATGATGTTCTCACGGTCGCCTGTCTCGCGCATCTGACCGATGATCGCCGTAGTGGATTTCTCTTCCAGGAGGCAATTGACGATCTCTTCTGTCGACGGGAACGAGAAGGAGAATGGGATACATTCGTCAGCCAAAATGAAGTTGTTGCGTGAATCCCAGTTCTGAAGAAAATCAGCTGTCGTTCTGATTGTGTGATGTGGACTGCTCATCGTTCTATTCCCTCTTCGATCGGTCAAGGCTCGACCAGATTATGACGTTGTTCGCGTTTATCCCGTCTGCCACGCCATAGCCTTGGCGAAGGCAGGGGTAGATCCTGTGAATGGCCGAATCAGGTCTACCCCCTCGGGGGGCACACCCGATCGTATCGCGGGACAATCCCTTATGGCTCAGGTCCCTCGATACGGCCGAGCTTTCAACATTTATAGGTAGCCACCGACTGACAGGAGCGTTACACGGCCTACTCGGGATGACTGGGCTACACCGAATCTGCTCGCATAAAGCCGAGCGGGAGCGGCATCCAAGTGTTCAGCATTCGTGCGCGATCAGGAATCTCGACCACGTCGACCGGACGTGTGGGGCCAAACAGCAGGCGATGTGCCTCAAATGCGGTCAGGGCTAAGTCCGGGGCGTCGTCAGTCTTTACACAACCTGTCCTGTCTGTAGTGACGAACAGCTTGAACGTGTCGGAATCGACTTCGACATTTACCTCGCCTTCCTCGATCTGGTGTGTCTCCCGCTTCACCTTCATCAGCGCGTCGAGCGTTGTTTCCCAATCGTAGATCTGCCAATTCCCCGACCCGGACACGTTTACGGCCTCGGCCATTCCGCCCAGCAATCTCGACAGTCCGACATCATCGGGCTGGACCATGACGCCAAGCCGACTGTTCTGATCCAGTGAACAAGCCACCAGGACGTCGAGCGCCGTCTCCGCGTCAGTTGCAGTGACTTCTTTGATGCCACCATCCTTGTAAGTCACATACCCGAGCATATCTCCATTCGAGTCGAATGCTACCAGCGGTTCATTGTAACCGCTCAGGAGGTAAAGGATGAAGTCATCATCTCCGCGCAGCACGTGAATTGGCCTGCGTTCGTGCATTGCCTTTGCGGCCGCAATCCAATCCGTCGTGTCCTCGGTCATGAGCTCAAAACGAATGGCGCGAGCATTGCGGTCGGCGTGGCGGATGTTCGCCGGGCCCAACGTATAGGTCAGCACGTTTCCGCACCGCTCATAGCCGTAGTATTGGTATCTCTGACGCTGACCTCCCAGCCACGACAGGTGATACTCCTCCGCTACCATGTCGTCGACTGCACGATCCATCAGGCGTTTCATCAGCCCCTGCCCTCGGTAATCGTGCAGTGTACAGCCCCCCCCGATGCCACCAAGTTTCAGGGTCGTATCCCCAACCTGCCAGTCTCTTGGATGACACCCGACGGCCGACACGATCTTCCCGTCCCGTCGGATCGCATAGATAGCCTGCATCCACTCGTCTGTCGGGCGATAGATCTGAGGCAGCAAAGACGGGAAGTCTCGACCTTCTTCGAATCCGAAGGCGTGTCCCATCGTGTCCATGGCTTCTTCGTAATCAGCGCCGGTCAGGCGTTCGATGGTATCAGACATAGTCTCTAGATATCGCTCTACGGGTTTATTGTAGCCACAGTTCTCACCAGGTTGTCCACGGTTAAGCGGTGGTCTTGGCCACAGTCTGGAACTCAGCCCCCTCCACCGCCGTTTCCGCATACCACTGGTCGAACCGGCTCCTCAGAGCTGCTACACGATCCGCACAAGCAGAATCGTCGATCCGGTTGTGAAACTCCTTCGGATCTTCGGCCAGGTTGAAATACTCGCCAGACTCGCCGCCATAGACGTTCAGCTTCTCGGTCTCGGTCCGAATCATCTGCATATCACCGATCTGGCTGAACACAGCATCCCGCCAACCCGCCTCAGGGGACCCGTTCTTCATGCTCGGCACGAGAGACCGCCCCTGAACACTGTCCGGAACCTCGGCCCCCACGAGATCACAGATCGTCGGGAACAAATCGATGTGCTCAACGAGTTCGGACAGTGAGCCGGCCGCCTGTCCAGGGACGTCGATGAACAAGGGGACGTGACAGGATGCTTCACGCATGTTGAACTTGAGGAACAGTTCGTGCTCCCATTGCTGGTCGCCGTGGTCGGCCGTCCAGATAATCACGGTGTCGTCTCGAACGCCAAGCCGGTCGATCGCGTCGATCACCATGCCACAGTAGCCGTCGACGAGGTTCACCATCCCATAGTAGCCGGCGATCAACTGACGGATCTCAACCTCCGTGAGGTGGGCCCATTCCTGCTGCATTCGCTGGATCCTGGGATGTGGAAGCGGTGAATCGCTCGGTCTCTGCTCCGGCAAATCGATCGCGGACTGATCGATCTGCTCGTAGATCTCTTTGGGTGGGAAAAATGGTGGGTGCGGCTCCGTAAACGAGGTCCAACTGATGAAGTTCTCCCCATTCGACACGGCTTCCTCGATCTGCCGAACAGATTCGCTGGCCACGTGATACCCCCAGTATTCCTCGAAGGATCGCGGGCTTGGCCCGGCCGTCGTCCTTCGCGTGCGGCCATCGTTCTCCCAATCGTATCGCTCCAGCACTTTCTCGGACATCGTCTCGCGCCACATGGCCGCCGTAATCTCTTCTTCATAGCCGTTGTCCATTGACCGATCGGTCCAGTGCATATGGCCGAGATGGAAACGGCGGTATCCAAGTGGTTTCAATGAGTGGGCAATCGTGTGCATGCCAGGGAAGGGCTGATGTCGATTCGTGATCACGCCCTGGGCGTGGGCATAGCGACCCGTAGCCAGACTGTGCCTTGCGGGGGCGCATACAGGCGACTGGTCGTAACAGCTCTCGAAATGGACAGACCGTTCCGCGAGTTTATCCAGGTTGGGTGTAGTCGCGAGCGGGTTGCAGAGATGGCTGAGCGCATCGAAACGGTGGTGGTCGGACATCAGGACGAGAACGTTCACGGGGTTCCTTCGTTTGACAGGTATGGGCAATACTCACAAGCTCCCGACCATAGGCCGGTCCTACGATACGCGGTACTTCGCCAGCTTCAATTCGTCTACTTCGACACCCAGCCCCGGACCATCAGGAACGGAAGTTTGCCTGTTCTCGAATGCCAGCTTCTCCGTCAGGACGTCATCCACCAGACCGTGTTGGCCATAGAAGTGGCCGTGGTCAGACGTGAAAACCACGAACGTCTTTTCGGTCAGTGCCCGTGCATCCAGATAATCAAGGATCCGCCCGATCTGCTTGTCCATCAGGCTGATCATCCCGTAGTAGACGGCGATGTCTTTTGCCAATCGGTCGCGCGGCACAAGGTGTGATCGAAATATGTATCACCACAAAGTGAGACCATATTTCGAACTGCATCCACGTAACTCTCAGATGCCAGGAATGCGATGACTCCGGGACGGATCCCTAACACGATAAGTCAAAGCCGTCGCTTTCGCGAATGTCAACGAGACAACGACTCCGTTCGTAACCGAACGGCGCGTCAGACAGCGTCATCGTCAATCAGGTAGTCAGGATTGATCGTAGACCAGGATCTATCGGCGTCCAGCGCCCGAATCGCCTCAACCAGTCTCTCGTCACCTCCGACAATCAAGGTTTGTGCCATACCTACTCTGATTCCTGTTCGTAGAATTCGGCTTCCAGATCCTCGAGCTTACCGGCCAAGAACGTCCGGGCATCGACGATGGCCTGGTTGTAGACCGGAGGGCCGAGCGTCTTGATGAAGTAGTCGAGGATGGCCTGGACCTGAAAGTCGGTGAGATTTTCGTCGAAATGGTTGCACGTGAGTTGGCCAAGACCGTGAAGGACACGTTCCCCGCGGTCGTCAGAGAGTTGGATACCGGTGGGTTGGTCTTGGGTCATCTATATTTCCTGCCGTCTAGCGCCCGACGCTCGTACGAGATATCTGGTTGGTCTACGGCCGTACCTCGATACACCCTCCGCCTCGGAAAGGCGACTCCGGGCACTCGGGATGAACAGCGTGTACGAACACGATCCCACCAGGCTGACCACTAACCTCTCGCGAGGCAGTAGCCGCCGTCGACCTGGAGTATGGATCCGGTTACGTAGGATGCGGCGTCAGAGCACAGGAAGGTGGCGGATTTGGCAATTTCGTCGGGGCTACCCAGGCGTCCCCAGGGTAGTTTCGACCCTTCCGTCTGCATTTCCTCTTCGGTCGTGTACTGTCTTTCGCCGGGGGTGTCGATCCAGCCGGGCTCGATCACGTTTGAGCGGATCTTGTGCTCGAGCAGCTCGTTTGCGATGGTGCGCGACATCTGGTTCATACCGGCTTTGGCGGAGTTGTATGGCAGTGAGGTTGGGAAAGGAATGCGCGCGAGGACCGAGGAGATGAAGCAGAGCGCTCCCCCATCGCCTTGCTCCACCATCTGGCGGGCAGATAGTTGTGCAGCGTGGAAGGCGCCGCAGAGCGTTACGTCCCACGTTCGGTCAAGCGCTTCCAGGGAGAGTTCCAGGAAGGGCTCACGCTTTGAGTAGTATGCGTTCGACACGAGGATGTCCAGACGGCCCATTTCTTTGACCGCGGCCGTCACCATCGATTCAACTGCGTGGCGATTGGACACGTCGGCCTGATAGACGAGTGCCTCCTGACCTGTGGCCCGGACTTCCTCCGCAACCTCTTCAGCTTCTTCCCCGTGGCTGCGGTAATTGATGACAACATTCGCGCCGCATCGGGCCATCTCGACGGCCGTTGCGCGTCCGATGCCTCGTGACGCGCCTGTGATCAGTGCAACTTTACCTGACAGATCTATCATTTCCTCATACCTCTAGTTTCTCGTTTGAAATCGCGTAGCGGTCCACGGCATCCATATCAAGCGTGCACCCCAATCCTGGCTCGTTGGGAACGATTGAGTGCCCTTCCTCGATCGGGATGCCGTCCTCGATCAGATCATCCTCACGCACAAAGCTACCAAACAGATCACTGGGGAGCACGCAATTGCGTGCCACACTGATCGCGTGGAGATAGCTCATCTCGATGATCCCCAGATCACATCCTGACCCATGCCAGATCGGAAGGCCGGCGGCATCGGCGATCGAAGCGCTCTTCACGAACTGCGCCATTGAGCCAACGATGTTCAAACAGTCGACGGCTTCAGCCTTGATGGCGCTGATGATGTCGTGCGGGTTGGCAAGATGGAGCGCAACGAGGATTGTGGTGGCCTCTCGAAGCTGCTTGCACCAGTCGAGATTCCACTTTGCCATCGGATCCTCTAGCTCAGCCACGTTTCCGAAAGGCTCGAATGCCCTCGCCAGCGCGATCGCCTCGGATGATCGATAGAATCGCTGGTTCGGGTCAACGGTACACTTGAAGGAGGCATCGGTCGCCTCGAGAATGGCTCGAATCCTGTCGACCATCGGGTCATCGGATATGCACTTCATCTTGAACGCAGGCCCGCGTTTCTCGATAGCCGATGACCACACGGGCTTCCCGCTCCGCATCCGAACAAAGAACTCGTAGGCATCGCGTTCGCGTATCCGGTCTTTCAGCACGCGTCCCAGCACGAAGTGGCCAGACGCCTCATACGCGCTGGGGTGGTCTTTGCTCCAGATGTAGACGTAGCGACCACCACCTGCGTAGTCCTTCCCGTAGTTCACGAACGTCGGATGACCAAGTTCCCTGAAGTTCCACTTACACCACTCGAAGGTACGCGCCCGATCAGTCGACCATCCGATCCGTGACTGACGGCCCTTCCTGTTATCGTTGCGTGCCAGCAGATAGAGTGTACCGTCCACAGACAGCATACCACTACCCTTCCGGTCGTTCGGTCCGTATGCCGTGTTCTCGGCATCCGACCGAACGTTCACGGAATTGAACGTGTCTGCCGATCCCTCGATGCGGTCGGATCAGCACCGAGAGTCGGTGCAGAGCGGAATCAGGTGGTAAAGCAGGAAGGCCAGGCCACCCTTCAACTCTGCTCAGGGTGACCTGGCCTTCGTGATTCTACCAATGGACCGGAATCAGTCTGCGGCTTGAGCCGCACCGTCTCCCTTTGCCCAGATTGCTTCGAGCACCTTGCCGGGTGACATCGGCAGGTTTTCCATCCGGACGCCAATGGCGCGGTAGATGGCATTTGCGATTGCGGCCGGCGGCGGAACGATCGGCACTTCGCCAACGCCGCGTACCCCATAAGGATGATTCGGGTTCGGGACCTCGACCAGGACGGTCTCGATCATCGGAAGGTCCAGCGCCGTTGGCATCCTGTAGTCGAGCAGGCTTGCGTTCATCATAACGCCATCGCTGTTGTAAAAGAACTCTTCGTTCAACGCCCAGCCGACGCCCTGGGCCACGCCGCCCTGCATCTGACCTTCTACGTAGCTCGGATGGATCGCCGTCCCAACATCCTGAACCAGCGTCGCTCGCTCGATCTCGACCTTACCCGTATCGGGATCGACGTCCACGTCGACGATCATGCAGGCGTAGGCGTTTCCCGGGTTCTTCGCCTGGACGCTTGCTCTGCCAGTAACCGTTCCGCCATTCCCCTTCGATTGTGCGGCGAGTTCCTTGAACGACATCTTTTCGTTTGGATCCGATTTCGAACTGAACTCCCCGTCCTTGTAGTCGACGTCGTCCTCCGCAATCTCCCAGATCATAGCCGCACGCGCGATCAGGTTCCGCTTCATGTCTTGGGATGCGTGGTAGCCGGCGAGTCCAGTCGCAAACGTCACGCGACTTCCGCCCGTTCCGTCAGTGTGAGGAACAGAATCCGTGTCGGCGATGTTCGGCTTAACCTGGTCGACCGAGATCCCGAGGCCCTCCGCGAACTGCATCGCGATCGACGTCCGCGTGCCGCCGATATCAGTGGACCCTTCGATCAGACCCACTGAGCCGTCCGGGTTCAGACTTGCGATAACAGAAGAGGCTCCCCCACCGTTGAACCAGAATCCTGTCGCCACGCCGCGCCCCTTGTTCGGGCCTTCGAGCTTGGACTTGTAGTGCTCCGTCTCCATGGCGGCCTGCACCACCTCTTCACAGCCGATCTTCAGGAAGACAGGACCGTCAGCACGCCGTGTCCCCTCTTTCGATGCATTCTTCAGCCGCATCTCGAGCGGATCCATCCCGATCGCTTCAGCCAGTTCGTCGAGAACCGTCTCCGATGCGAAGGCGGCGTTGGTCGCGCCCGGTGCACGGTAGGCGGAGCTCTGTGGCTTGTTCACGACGACATCATAGCCGTCGATCTGCGTATTCGGGATGTTGAAGGGTGAGAAAATACATCCGGCTCCGGCGCCCACGGCCGAACCCGGATACGCGCCTGCCTCGTAATACATGTCCGCCTTGGCGGCCACCAGGGTGCCGTCGTTCTTGCAGCCCATCTTACACCGGATGAACGATCCGGGTGTCGGGCCCGTCGCCTTGAGGACTTCCGTTCGCGACATCACCATCTTGACCGGCTGGCCGGTCGCTTTGGATAACAGCGCCGCAGTCGGTTCCTGGTAGACGCGGAACTTGCCGCCAAACCCACCACCGATCTCCTGGGGTACGACCTTGATATCGTTGACCGGGATGCCCAGCAGGTCAGACAGCTGTCCACGGACCTCGAACGGGCCCTGTGAACTCAGCCAGCAGGTCAGCTTCCCATCTCGTTCCCAGACAGCCGTCACACTGTGCGGCTCGAGGTAGCCCTGGTGGACGGTCTCGGTCTTGAACTCGCGCTCAATCACGTGGTCGGCTTCCGCGAAGCCTTTATCCGGATCCCCGAACACGTGCTGGAAATGGTTCGCGACGTTGCTATGCTTGTCCGTCTGCTCACCGAGCGACTTGGTCTGCATCTCCTCGTGCAGCAGGGGCGAAGCATCCTTGGTCGCGGCCACGACGTCGATCACGGGAGGCAGCACCTCGTATTCGACCTCGATTAACTGAATGGCTTCATCGGCAATATGTCCCGAAGTTGCCGCGACGGCTGCCACAGCGTGCCCCTCATACAGGACCTTTTCGGATGCTAGGACGTTGTTGGCCAAGTTCTTGGGGATCGCTGTTCCCTCACCCAGGTCCGTGACCTTGTCATCGTAGTTGCTAAGCATGTCTTTAGAGGTCACGACTGCCTTGACCCCTTCGAGCGCTTCAGCCTTGCTGGTATCGATCTTCACAATCAGGGCGTGTGCGTGTGGGCTGCGCAGCGTCTTGCCTTCCAGCCAACCCGTCGGATGTACGTCCGCGCCGTATCGGGCCCGTCCCGTCACCTTTTCGGTCCCGTCGTGCCGAATCGGTCGCTTCCCGATCACCTTGTATTCCTCACCACCCAGATAATCCTGCTCTGCCATCATCAGGTCTCCCAAATCAGAAGTCGTATCGGCCTTGAATCAGCATCGAAAACGTATCTTGAACATAAGCAAGTGTCAACGAGGTCCTCCACATCACGCCAGGCACTGGCGATTCCCCTCTCCTGCAAAGCGGAAGAGGGAATCCTGCGGGCCTGGTTCTATGTCCGCAGGAGGTGTGAGGACCTATCAGCTAGTGAGTCTAACACCACCTCTCACCGGGCTGCGTCTGCGAAACAGCCGTCCCCGGCCTCTGGCTTGCCGGGGCTCTCTCCCACGCGTGGGAGAGAGCCCGACGACGACTTGCGCTGGACACAAAACTAATGTGCAGGACTCCCCTTGGCGATCGGGACGTGGATCACGGTCGGTTGAGGCGCATCCAGGGCCTCGCGGACCGCCGCCTCGATTCCTTCCGGACTGTCTACCCGGACGCCTAATGCTCCGAACGACCTTGCCAGCATCACGTAGTCGATCGGGCCCAGTTCGCTCGTGATCCCACGACCGAACTTACGCTCGTGTCCAGTCAGCGTGATTCCCCACGATTCATCGTCGGCGACGACCATCACGAACTTGAGGCCCTGTCGAGTGGCGGACTCGAGTTCAGAAATCGTGAAGGTCGATGATCCGTCCCCAGACAGGAGTATCACGGGGCGATCCGGGTCGAGCAGTCGGGCAGCCATCGCGCCTGCGATCCCGTAGCCGACAACACCACTCGAGCCGCAGGTCAACCAATGCCCCGGATAGCGATCCGTAATGATCTGATGGGCCCACTGGCCGATGTTCCCGCCGTCGATCACGAGCGTCGTATCGGGTGTCATCACCTTACCCAGCGCTTCGAGGATGTCCAACGCGTGACAGCCCTCGTCGGGACGTTTTTCCGACAACACCCGCTTTCTGTGCGCGTCACGGCGCGCGCGCGCGTCGGCCATCCAGTCGATCTTCGGTGGAACGAACCCTTCACAGATCGTCCTCAGATCGCTCAGGAAAGCACGGGGACTTGCGTTCACGGTAACGTGTGCGCCAGTCCCCTGGGCCAGCTCGTTCGCGTCCGAATCGACCCGCACGATTGCGGCATGATCGCTGATCTCCGGCTGCTGCAGATAGCCGACCCGGTAGTCACATCGTGCGCCAAGCATCAGGATCAGATCCGCGTCGGACAAAAGATAAGGTCCGCCGGTGGCCGATCCCACCACGCCCATGAAGGTATCCATCGGCTCGAGCACGCTTCCGCGGTCCCAGATCGGCACCACAACAGGCACATCGAACGTAGTCGAGAACGCTTCCAGTGTACGTTCGCCCTGATCGTAATACAGACCGCTTCCTGCAACGATCAGCGGATGCTCCGATTCGGCGAGCATCGACGCGATCCGGTTGATCTCCATCGGCCCCGGCAGGCTTTCCGGTTCAGAGACCGGATGGTGAACCTGAACGGCACCGATCGTTACCTCGGCTTCCTGGATATCGAGCGGGAACGTCAGGTGCACGGGACCGGGACGCCCGCACATCGCCCTCGACAATGCTTCGTGCAGATACTGCTGGATCCGCTCGGGTCGGTCGATCACACGCGCGTACTTACACAGAGACTGTGCCGCGCCGATCTGGTCGAAATCCTGAAAGTGCCCCAGTCCCATTGTCTCTGTGGGACCACAACCGGTAACCAAAAGCATCGGGGCGCCGTCAAAGTGCGCGTTAGCCACACCCGTCATAGCGTTCAGGTGTGCGACGCCACTCGAGACCGCACAGACACCGACCCGACGACTCAGCCGGCCTGTCGCCTCAGCGATGTATCCGGCGGCCTGCTCGTTCCGAACGTCAACGAGCCGGATACCGGCCTGCTCCAGGGCGTCATCGAGCGGGTCCATCCCGTGTCCGCACAGGGTCGCCACAAACCCGACCCCGCGACGTCTCAATTCTCGTGCAAAGACTTCAGCGCCAGTCATAGCAAGTCAACAAGAAAAATGAAAGAGTCAAAAAGACCTAACGAATCGCGACTTCCTTGCCCTTGGTGGCCGACTCATAGATGCCATCGAGCATCTTCTGGACCATCAGACCGTGCTCAGCGGGGGCCATGGTCGGTTTGTTGTAGTGCACATGATCGACAAAATTCCGCATCTTCAGCGCAAAGATGGAGCCGAAGTCCTGATTTCTCGGCAACCATCCCGGTTCGCTATTGATCATGTAACCGTTGTCGTCCGTGAACAACTGAGGCGGATCCCAGTTCGCCCCGCCCTTCTCTCCCATCAACTGGAAGTTCCACACGTTCTTCTCGATGTGGGCTGCGAAGCTGGATTCGATGTGAATCGTCGCGCCATTCTCGAACCGGATCTGCCCGACCGCCAGATCCTCGACAGTGTAGGTCTTATGATCCCAATTGGGCCACTGGCAAACGACGTTCGACTTCTTGTTGCCCAGATACGTGTAGACGTTCCCACTCGCCGCCACCGGTTTCGGCGATCCCATCACGTAGTGGGTCACCTCCAGCACGTGCACACCGATATCGATCATCGGTCCCCCACCCTGGAGTTCCTTACGGCCAAAGACACCCCAGTTCGGGATCCCCCTACGGCGAAGTGCCTGCACTCGGCCAAACAGAACTTGCCCGAACTGCCCCGAGTCGACCGCGTTCTTCACAAACTGTGCCTTCGGGTCGAACCGCTGCTGGAAGCCGATGACCAACTTCCGCTTCGCCTTCTTGGCCGCATCCAGCATGCGCTTGCCCTCGCGCGCATCCATCGCCAGCGGCTTTTCTACCAACACGTGCGCTCCAGCACGCAGCGCCGCGATGCTCGTCTCGGCGTGCAGACCGTTTGGCGTACACACACTGACAGCATCCGGCTTCACCTTGCCAAGCATCTCCTTGTAGTCGCTGAACGACTGCTCGATCCCGTACTGTTCCGCCCACTTCTCCATCCCCGCCGGATGAATGTCTGCCATCGCTACCATCTCGATATCGTCCATCTCAGCATACTGACGCATGTGCGCTCCTGCGATTCCACCAGCACCTATAAACGCTACTCTAAGCTTCCCTTTGGGCATCAATATCTCCAAGTTTTGCTTGAACCGTGTATCCTGTCTCGGTCGCAAAGCGCCAAGCGGGGAGCCCAAAGCGAAACCTTCCTCTGCCTGCTTTGCGCTTCGCGCTATGCGCTTTGCTCAAGTGCCTTCAACGCCTTCGCACAAATACGCACAAACTCCCCCTCCGACTTCTCCGCGAACGGAGCCGGCAGGAAATAGGCCTTGTGCGATGTATCTCCCTCGTATCCCCCTTCCCGAATCAACCGCGCGGACGAGATATAACCCGGGCAAGTGTTCGAGTATGCGATCGTCGCCGTGGGGCCCTCCGTCATTCTTCTTAATGAGATTCCAAGATCGGCACAAACCTCGCCTTCAAGCCAGAACATCTTTAGCCTGCCCAGCCTCCAGGCCTGCACTTCGTAGTCGACCGTCTTGCGGCTGTCAGGGTAAGACAAGGATTGCCTCGCCCACCAGGTAAGGTGACTCTGGTTGTCCCCTTCGAGCGCCAGTTCTCGGATCTGTTGCTTCGAGGGGCCTCGTTTCAGGGTCAACCCGCCGGAAGCCATCGACATAGATAACTGAGGGTCCAGTTCGAGAGTGGGTTCCCGCTCGAGTGCCCTCAGCACCCGGTCGGCCAGCTTTATCCCCGCGGCCCTTGCCCGTGCCGGGCTTCGCGAAAAAACGTAGGCTCCCGTTTCCGGATCGCGATGGACCACATTCGCATCTGCCCCGCACCCTTTACCGAACAAAACACGGCTCCCTTTCAGCCGTGTCGCGATCCTTCTACGCATCGCACCAGGCCAATCGGGCGACCATCGGTCGTAAGCCCCAGTACTGGTCGGGTGGCAGGCGTGCGAGACGAGGATGACGTCCGATGGTGTCCGTCGCCGCTTGATCCGGAGGATCGGCGTATGCCGGTCATAGACGCCGTCGGGGTTTGGCTGATGCAGGACACGATCTCCATCCAGGAGACGCCGATTCATCCCTATCTGACAATCGGCCTCGGTCAGCGAAATCGTCGCCGGCCCAAGGTTCTCGAGCGACTTGCCAACCAGCTCGACCAGTGCATCCTCGAGTCTGACCAGATACCAGACGTTGAGGCCACCGACCGCGAAGTTGAGACCGAAGCTCACGGCTGGACCGCAGTGCGTGTGTGAACAAGGGAACGTGACGGCCTCCGGCCCCAGGCCATATCGATCCTGGATCCGGGTCCGCATCGCGTCAACGAGCACGCGTGAATACCCGAGCACATCGCTCGCCACGATGACCGCGCGCTGACCACGCGCATCCTCAAGCGCAATCGCCTGTGCGATCAGAGGCGACAGGGCACTCTGCGCGTATCGTTCTCGCCCGAATCCCGAAGGCAGGGCCTCACCAGGTGTTGGCGTGATATCCGTTTCGGCATAACCGCACCGCCATTGCGCAGGCATTCGTGTCACTCCTCGATCGATCGGTGGGCCTACCTGAGGACCTCGGCCGACTCGGCCAAACTCGCGACTTCTTCGTCAGACATAAGTGGTTGAACCATCTCCCCCGCCCCTGCCCCAGTGACGACCGTCTGGAAGGACAGGGTGACTCCCGCTCATTCCCCGTGTGTCTGTCGCCTCTGCACGGTCAGAACCCGTCGTTCATCGCGCAGAATGTATCCCACCAGGGACGCCGTCACGAGACCGATCGCGTGATTCGTCGCCCCTTTGCGTTTGATAATCTCTGACGCCGCCGTCCTGATCTTGGTAGCGATCGGTTCCTCGCGATCACGGGTCCAACCTGGCCATTCGCGCAGCGCAGTGCCACCGATCCGGGCGGATGACCACAGCACCACCTCCGAGTCGCCGTGTTCACCAACCACGTGGGCGTGAATCGACCTGCAACTGAGTCCCAGCGAACGTCCAATCGTTTCTCGCAGTCGCGATGTATCGAGCGTGGTGCCTGTCCCGATCACTCGCTCCGGGGCGAGACCGCAGGTCTCCTGAAACGCCTGGGTCAGTACATCCACCGGGTTGGCTACGACAACGACGATCCCTTATAGTTTTTGAAGGTCTCGGCGATACCAAAGGCAATCCTCGCGTTGTCTCTAAGCAGGTCGAGACGTGACTGTTCCGGTCGACCACCGCGCCCAGCACACATCACGAGGACATCGGTCTCGAGCAACTCATCAAGCGTTCCGGACCGGACCTCGGCCGAGTGGTAGAACGAACTCCCGTGTGCGAGATCCATCGTCTCCCCTTCGGCGACCTCACCCCGGGCATCGAACAGCACGAGGTCGTTTGCTACCCCCAGGTGCAGCGCCGATATCGCGACGCTGGCGCCCACCCATCCTGTCCCTACGATGTCTACTGACTGCAGATCTTACCTCAATCTCGCCTCGATCGGTCCAGATTCCGAACATTCCGATAACGCTTGGTCGTCGAGCGACGCAATCTAACATGGCACCGGCCGCTCGTCATCCTACGGAGCTCGTCTTTCGGCATCTTCTCGACCATCATCTTCCCGTTCAGTAGAGGGCCATCAGACGCATTCACGGCTTCCGTCCGATCACGCGTACAGTCGTGCAATAGACGTCCAGACATCAGTCTTCCTGACATCCGCCAGATACGCGCCTACATCCCTACCGGAAGCCACGCCAGTGGCCACGTACTTCTCCCACAATGCCTCGGTCGACGCCGCTATGACGCTGGCGATGTCAGAGCCCCCGCGACACAGGTGGCATTCCCCTGCGACTTCGACGATGTCGAACCTGGCCGATTCAAGGCTCGCGGGCAACGAGGGGCCGTAGACCGGATCCAGACCCTGACTCCTGAACCAGGAGCGTATCGCATCCTGCACGTGCTTGGATCCGCTCGATCCGCCACACAACGATCGCGATGTGCTGAAGTCGGGCTCCTCGAGAAGAATGTGCCCCCACAATTGATGGAATCGAACATTCGCTCGGCCACAGGCTGAGAATCAGGTTGGTGGATCAGCGTGTAACGATAATGCGCGACGTCGTATCCACCACCTCACTCGACGGTTAATGCGTCTCCGCGCACCAGGCTGAACGGCGGCTTAGCGAGATCTGTCAGATACAGCATCTTCGGGTCGACAGCCGTCACGCGGCCTTCAACGCCGATACGTTCAACAATCCAGCGAGCAATGGACCCGGCTCCCGCGGCGGCCTCCAGGCATGAAGCGCCCGGATCAACCCCGATCGCGTTCAGACACTTAGTCGTCGCCCCATCGAATGCCACCTCCAAAAGACGCAGACGGGTCAGTTCACGATCGGCCTCCTGGTCGTTAAAGATGTACTCGCTCAACTCGCTTTCCTCTGGTATGCGTTCGGACCAACAGACCCGGGACGGTCAGCAAACAAAACGGGCACGTCCGAGCAGGCGGAGCCTTCCGCCGCAAGGATCTCTCCCCACAGCTTCTTGTTCCACCCGCTCAGAGGTGCCCGTCAGTCAGAGATCGTGAATCGACCTAGTTCGGCTCGAGATCGTCGGGTGCTCCGCCTCCTCCGAGTACGATGGCCAGTGCCACAGCGATCAGAACGCCAAAGACGCCGTAGACAATCTTCCCCCCCATCCCCTCCTTCTTCTCCTGCTTGATCCACGGGCGATCCTCGCGCTCCTCCTCTTTTTCTTGCTTCTTGTCTTCTTTCTTTCCGGTCTTTTCAGGCGCAGGTGTTTCGGGCTCTGCAACGACCGGCACATCATCTGCCACGGGCTTGGATGCCGGTTTTGGCGATACCGCGGCAACAGGAGCTCGGGGCACTTCGGCCGGTCGAGGTCCGGCAGTCGCTGCAGCAAGAGCGCCCGATAGCGGATACACAGCACGCTCCTCACAGGTCGTGACGCGATGGTCCAGCACCGCCCGGACGCCGTAGTCAAATCCAGATGGGTCTGCCCCTGGACGATCCGCATACTGCCGACGCCCCGCGGGCACAGCGAAAACCGCTCTGTCTCCGCTGAATCGCTCCGTCCTCACGACCTGGAACCGGAGGTCTCCCATCAAGAGTCCGTTAGACATTGTCGCCGAGTTCACTTCCCAGCTGACTGCCACCTCGCCGTCACCTGAAGTCGCGTCGGCATACACTTTGGAAATGACTGGCAGCGCCAGGTAGTCCGGCTGAACCACGCCCTTCGCTGCCGGACGATTGGACGACCAAGTGTTACCTTTGGCAAGCGAGTAGGTCGTACCTACCAGCGTCGCCGTCCCCACCGGTCCACCACCCTCTTCATCAACCTCCGCTTCCAGAGGAAGTCGCATCGAGCCGACGGCAGGCCGAACCTCACCCACACGCTTCAGGCTTGTCAGCGGAAGGACGATTGCTGTAGCCACTCGAACCCCGCTTTCGTCGTATAGACCGTAACGAAGCACCTGAGAGGCATCGTATGAGGCGTCGGATCCGACAGCCGCAGTCAGATCGCCCGATCCGTAGCTGATCCGTGCGTCAACCGATCCGCCGCCAACGGGAACTGTCACCGTAAACTGACCATTTGTGACGTCGTGTGCTGGGGACAGGGACTTTCCGTCGACCGAGTAAGCCAGCATTCGGGCATCACCGAACAGCGTGGTTACAACAAAGGCTTCTCCGATATGCTGCCCGCCTGCCACAAGGTCAATCCGATCGGGTCGATATTCGAAGCGTTCTGCCCGGCCATCTACGGATCCCGACACGTCATCACCAGCGTCGGACAGTCTGACCTGTCGCGTGCGACCGCGGTCCGTGAAGCTGAAGGAAATTGTCTCACCCCGTGACATAGACTCGACTGCGGCGATCGGCATCCCAAGCTCATTTGACACGTAGCCGGCTGACGCCGCTAGTGTGAAGGCGTACTCCCTGTTCACGACGGTAGAGGTTGCGACGGGTGGTGAGGGATCAGTGAGCAAGTTGATCGGGAACTGATTTCCGCCGGTTTGGCTGATGATTCGGGCACTCGCGCGCATCAGGGACGCGGTCAGGGCTTCGCCGGCGTCGACGCCTGAAGGCTGGAGGTACACGCCCTCCAGGAGATATCGCGAAAACAGGTCATATTGGCCACGATTGCCCTGAGGCCACGTATGGGCGGCCTGACCTCGCTCCACACCGGAGTGCGTGTTGGTGATGATGGCGGCATCCTTCCCGGCGTCAAGCGCGACGGCGTTGCAGCCTGCCGACAACAGCGTCACGTCCTGTCCAGCGCTCAGAGCGCTTGCTAGTTCTGAAGGGGAAAGGGTTTCCGCTGGCCCCACGATCAGTCCCCCGTCCTCCGCATCACCAACAATCACGACTGTCGCCTTTTGACCTCGCGTCAACGACGTCAATCTCTCGACCAGATCCGTCTTCGCTTGGTAGGGCGTTCCACCTTCCCATCCCGGCTGGGAACTCGGTCTCAGGGCCGTCACACTCGATGCGCGGGGCCCGAGTGCCTTGATGTATGCGTCAACCGTGTTGGGCGCATACATCAAAGCCTGGCGCTGATACCCCTGCACGATCACGACGACTTCAGCTACGACGGCCATCGCACTGACAAGCCCTATGCTCAGCGCCGCCATAACCTGCAGAAAGCAACGGTAAAAAGTTTTCCCTCGACTACGGGTCATACGGTCTCCTCCTATCCGCCGGCATTCCCTCCGGCGGCCAGACACGCGGTGTCCGATCAAACGTATGCGCCCCCCGGCTGACACGTTGACAATACTAAAAAGAGGCACGGTCACCCGATCCAAGGGGTGCATCCGCGCCTCAAACACAATACGAAATTGCCGTTGGAAAACCAAGCCCGCAGGCCTCAGGGAGCCTTGTCGGCGGCCTCCGGATCCAGGTTGTGCTTCATCCGGAATCTCAGCAGCCCGATCTTCGACAGCCCTTCCGGTACGTTCTTCTTCTTGTTTAGGTTCTCGAAGATCTGGTCACACGCCTCGATGCAATCGCCGCACAGAAAGCACCGCGATGCGCTGTTTCTGTAGTCGTCCGGGTAGAGAGATCCCAATTCGCCTTCAATTTTTTGATCGGCTGATCGCGGTGGCGCGGGTCGGGCAGATCCGGATACAGGCATCGCAATCGATGCATTGTTCCGGGTTCCCGAAGTGGAGGTCGATCACCCGGGAGCGTGACAGCAGCGTGAAGTAGGCGCCGCTCGAGCATAGCGACCGACAGAATGCGAAGTCGACGTCATCAGGCTCGATGTCGCGGCGAGGGCCCCGAGTGCCGGAATGGTTCCGAGTCCGAAAGCTCCCATGAGTCCGGCTCCGATGAGTGGGCTTCCGGACGCTGCCGCGGCGGGCAGAAAGCTGTAGCTCAGTACACATGGCACTAACCCATTGAGAAAACCGAAAAGGAAGTAATGTGGGACGGACTTTCCGCCACCCACGATGGACAACACGTTCGAATACCAGGTGATGGCCAGACCTGACGATTTCGGCTTCCCCAACCACCCAAAGCGTTGATCGCCGAGGACGATCATCAGCCCAACTGACGCCAGCCAGACGACCGTCCTCCCGGTCGAAGCGTCTCCGCCTCCAAAGACTGCTTCACCGGCCGGCCCACTCAGCGCGCCCAGAAGGGCATAGCACCAGATCCTGCCGAGGTGGTAGTCGCCTGCTGAATCGCGCTGAGGAGGTGGGTCCCGGTCTCTGATGCCTTCACCGAGCAGGTCAGGACATACCCACCGCACATCCCCACACAGTGCCCCGCGCTGCCCAACAGGCCGGTCATCAGCATCAGACCAAAGCTGATTTCACTTGTCCACAGATCCATCTGTATTAGGAGATATTACAGGTTATACCACTTGTGCCTCACCCCAACAAGAGAGATACAACCGATTTATTTATAGAACGTTACCTAACGAGAGAGCCAATGAAGAGGAAGGCAGAAGAGAGGACAAAATCTGTGCAGAGGGCGTCCCAGTGGGACCGGGCGGTCACCGGGGACACAGGCTTGGATATCGGGATCTGGTGCTTGCGACGGGAGGCCGACCGGCCTCATTCAGGACATCAGCCGGAGTCCTCTTTCCGGATGCGGGCGCGCTCGCCGAAGAAGGCCCGGAGTTCCGCATCCATTAGAGCGGTATCTTTGCCCTTCCACTTCCTCAGCACGATACCCGCTTCATCCACCAGCACGGCTTGAGGGAGACTGACGATCCCATATGCTCCGGAAGCCTTACCGTCTGGATCGTGAAGAATAGTCAGTTCGTGTGTGTGACGCTCGAGGTATCGATCCAGGTTTTGCCGTTTCGTCAGGACACACACCGCGATGGTCTGAAACTTCTCCGAGGATTCAAATTGAGCGATCTGTTCAACTTTTGGGAGTTCCTCGACACAGGGCGGACACCACGGCGCCCAGAAGTCAATCAGAACCACTTTACCTCTATAATCCGACACCAATGCGTCAACGCCATCGAGCGTCTGCCCGATCGGCTCCGGCGCAAGCTTGCCTTCTTTCGCTTTCCTGAACTTGCTCCCGACCCACTTTCCCGGCCACTTCCACAACGCCACCTGGGCTTCGACCGGCTCAGAAACGAATCCGATCACCAGGACCAGCACCAATAGGGTGCGCCCCACGCTCATAGATACCTCCCTTAAGGGTTTAACCGTCAGAATATAGGAAGGGCGGAGAGTTGGGCATCACCTGTATGGATGAGTAGGCGTTCACAGAAAAAGCGGCCGCAAACACGAGCAGGGAGGATAACCCGCGTCTACGACCGCTCGAAACACATCGGCGGCATATGTGCCTCCTGTTCTGACGATCAGCCAGCTATCTCGCCTCTCCTGTCGGAGGAGCTCGGCCCTACCTTACGACCGGTTGGCAGGAAATTCCTCAGTTCCGACGATGCTCGATCACCGCCTGAATCGGCACGTTTCCTAGTTCAGTGCGAAGGCGACTGACGCAATTTACGGTCGGCTGTGACCGGGAATCGTGGAACGATTTCTTGTCTTGAGAGGACCCCGAATTTCGACGGACGTCAAGCAGGACCAGCCACATTCTTGCCCTCATCGAGCGTGGGGCGAAGCTTCTCGGAAATCGTGAACTGTCTCGACGTTCCCGTCACAGGGCAGACAAAGGCCAGCCCCACGGCAACCAGTTGGAGATCCCGTGTATGGGGTCCTATCCCGTATAGCCGATCACCGACCACGGGAATGCCGTTATCGCTCAGGTGCCGGCGAATCTGATGCTTTCGGCCGGTCTCGATCCGGACCTCGACCAGAGACTGATTGCGCTCGTTATCGACGCCCAGGCTACTCAGGTGACTGATCGCATCGCGACCGTCGATCGGAGCATCGTATGACCTTGTCTCCCACACCGGAACCAGGCCCTGCACGATCGCCTGATACCGCTTCTCCATTTCACGAAGCTCGAACAGTTTAGCGAGCTGCGTCGCGGTGCCCTTCCTGTGCGCGATCAGCATCAGCCCCGATGCCGCCCGATCAAGCCTATGTACGATAAAAGCGGGGCGTTCAGGTGTCAGATGCCGCTCCGACCATCTGTAGACTGTACAGTGATCGCCCCACTTCGAGCCCTGCGACCGGACACTATAGGGCTTGTACCAGACGCTGTAGGCATCCAGATCCTCGATCAACTCGCAAGGCGTCGGTTCGGTCTCCAGGATCCGTGAATCGTAGTACAGGTGGACCTCGTCTCCAGCTGCGATCGATCGCCCGGTTCTACGGAGCCGTTCTGTTCGTTTGCCGCGTGACCACCAGACCGCCCCCTTCTGCGCCGCGTCCCGGATTCTTCTGCGAGAGAGCCCGGACACGTCCGACAGAACCTGAACCACATCTGCGTCGCCCTCGAGTGATTCGTGATACTCGATCCGACGATCGGCCCCGTCCTGCTGACCGCTCACTGCAGGATTTCCTCAGCCTGAATTTCGAGGATCTCTAGATCCTCTCCCTCGGTCTGCAATTGACTTCCCCCAACCACGTAGCTGCGCCCTGGACCCGTTCCCGATGCTTCCGTTATTCGCAGAACGATTTCTCCGTCACTCACACAGCCCGCTTCATCAATCCCGTCTCCCTGTTCGCCCACTACCACGAGGTATTCTCGATCGCCGGTCGTGATGCGAGCGCCGTGTGCCCCGATCGTTTCAATGTGAGCCCTCTCCCCTCCCGCTTTGAAGGGGCACATCGCCGTCAACAACAGATCGGACCCTACGGGGATGATCGATCCCACGTCCAGGTGATACTTCGCCGCTTCCTCTGGCACACCGTCGAGGGTCTCACAGCCAAAGGGCAACACGTCCCACCCCTCGTGCGACTTGAACAGCAATTCGTCTGCGTGACAGAACACGACATCCAGACCAGCACGATCATAGGTGATGATCGCGCGCTTTTCATCGGGCCGGACGTCGATCGGCTTGACGGCGTGGAGATGCCAGGTCCACATCGCCCCAGCTGGGCTGGACTGGGCGCTGATCGGCGCCAAATCTGAGAGCTTGTTTGGGCGCATCCTGTCTATCAGGAGAATCACCTTCCCCTCTACGAACAGGACGGTCCGCTCGGCCATCTCGGCGCGCATCCCGTAGGCGGCAGATGCATCTGCTCTGGCATAGACAACGTGGTCATCCTGGTAGAATCCCGTGAAGCGACCTACAGCGTCGGGCGAGCGGGCAATCTGCCCGGCCCCATCGATCGTGATGGCATTGTGAGCCTTCGTTTGCCGCGTCCACCCGTGATGATGGGCGCTGTCGTACAGATTATACAGCCCCGAGGGCACGGCGAGCGGTTCTCCGTAAGCCTCGATCACGAACGCATTCTGGTCCGCGTGGGAGTGCGATTCCGATCCATACTGGGAGGAGCGCATCATAAAGCGTACGTCCTCCTCCAGGTCGACCAGATTGGTCCGGATCGCCAGCCACCCGATGTCGGAGAACAGACGTGCCCCGGATGTCGGGAGGTCACCCTTTGCCACCGGGGACTCAGGGGTCAGGAAGGAGAGCGGCGAAAACAGCCCACGGGACTCGACCAGATCGCCCCCGGCTGCGTCGTAGCTCTGCTCGGCGTGTTTCAGGAATCGAGCATCACCGTAGACGCGCCCGAGATGTCGTTGGATGCCCCAGTTCGACGCGATCGATCCGCTCGCGCCGGTCCGGCCGTCACCGAACGGGACGAGATACGCATTCGGCGGCACGCAGAAAAGTCGCCAATCGCCGTGCGACCGGAAGAAGGCCTTCTTGTAGAAGTCGATGTTGGCCGCTTCGCGGATGCCCAGAAGGAAGTGGTAGTAGAGGTAGCAATAAGCGGACGAGTAGGAGACACCCTGTGCCCACCCACCCTCCCGCCCGCCCCACCAGGGATACATCGCCACGGTGGTTGGGAGAATGAAGTCGAACCAGCTGGCGACATCTTCGTGCTCCCCCGCCAGAGCGATCCCACACTCTCCCAGGAAGCCGAGCAACCGTCCCGAATGGTTGTCGTAACCGGTCACACCATAGTTCGCACGGCCGAACCGCTCCATCGTCTGGTTGCCCCGGGCGCCCAGCGCAGCGACGACCATCTGGCGCTCACCTTCGCTCAGGAGGTCGTAAGCCCAGTCATAGGCACGGGGACACAGATTGATCGTCGCCATGTGCGGCGCATTATGATGGAACGTGGACGTGGATCCGTCGACATCCCAGCTCGTAAACTCAAGGAGCCGCTTGACGGCCGCTTCACCGAATGCCTGTTCTCCATCGACCAGGTAGACCAGTGCAAACAGCTGGGCATCTTGCCCCATCTGGTTCGAACCGCCCGTTACTTCCTTCCGGATCTTCCCCCAGAGCTCGGACTCTCGCTTTCGATCGGGAAGAAACGGGGGTTCGGTGATGATGTAGTCTTCCGCCAGCCGATCTCGCGCTTGATTCCGTAGCCGCCGCCACTCTCCTGCCCGACTGCCGCGCTTGCAGTCTTCCCGGAATGCCTCGAGCCTACTCTCAGTCAGGAGATGGCGTGGATGGCCATTCCCGATCCGTGAAACCACTGTCTCACCGCTGGGAATTCGCAGTTCAGCCGTGCCCTCCGTCACGTGAAAAGAGAACGTCTCACTCCAGACATCATCCTGCCCCGCCCCAAGGGCACGCCACGCCCAGTAGTATGTCCCCCGCTCGAGGGCATCGGGGCTCACCCAAAGGGCGCGGCCTTCCACAGAGTATGACCGGGTGTCAGCACTCTCGAGTTCAGGATCCGAACCGACACGCAGCTCATAGCGCGAAGCCCCTTCGATCGGATGCCACACGAATCCGGGCGGGTTGATGTCTGCGACAGACCCGTTGAACGGACGCCGCCCATCAATCAGCGGGTTGGGTGATCGAAACGATCTCAAAGGCTGTGCCTTTCGCGGAGGCATTTGAGGAAAATCATGGTCAGGTAGTCAGGTAGTCAGGTAGTCAGGTAGATGCTACCCGAGCGTGATCACGCCTTTGACATATGATTCGTCACCGGACAGGATCTGGTCCATCAGCCTTGGGTACTCCGAGAGATTTGCCGTGTGCGTAACAAGCGGCTTCAGATCGATGATGCCCCGGTGAATCAGCCGAATCGCGGGCTCGAATGTCTCGCGAATTTTCGATGCAGGCGAGGAGTTGACGATCGTGTAGCCGCCCAGGTGCCACTTGCCGGGGTCGAATGTCGCCTGTTCGCCCTTGATCCAGCCGAACAGGTTGATTTTGCCGCCTCGCTTGATGATGGCCGTTGCCATGTCGAAGCCGTGCTGGCTTCCGGTGGTGTCCACAACGACGTCGAACTCGCGTCTCTTGAGATCGACGACGTCGACCTCTCTTCCGTCGTAGACCTCGCGAACACCGGTAGCCTTCGCCAGATCCAACCGGCACTGGACGATGTCGATCGCCACGAGCACGTCCAATGGATAGCGGACAAGGCCCTGGATGATCAACTGTCCCATGAACCCGCATCCGATCACAGCGATCCGGTCTCCCGACTTGATCTGACAGTGATCGATCGCCGTTACGGCGCACGAGACCGGCTCGACAATCCAATACTCGTCCGGCAGGTCCGATTCGGGAATCTTGAAGGCTCGTTGCGCGTTCAGGTTTCTCGTCGTGGCGAACCCACCGCCTGCCACGCGATCTCCCTCCCTCAAGTGGGAGACCTCAGCTCCGACCTTGGTCACGTAGCCGACGCCCTCGTGTCCCGGCCCGGCCATCGGCTTCATCTTGCTGCCCATCTTCACCGTCGCGATGTCCCACGAGCAGATTCCACACGCCCCACCTAACACCTGAACTTGACCTGGACCGGGATCGACGGGATCCTCAGCTTCATACAGTTCGATCTGTCCATCATCTCGATATCGCAGCGTCTGTATCATCCTGATCTCCTTGGCTTCGCTTCGCCCACAAGCTCTGGCACAGATCCACAACTCGGTTGCGATTTACCGTTTGCACCAGAGCCAAACGTCATATGACGCTCCTGCAACTTGGGCCTGAATCCATCAGTCCCATTTGCGGAGCGAGTCGGACGTCCCGAGCCCCGCGCCCAGGAAAGTCGGTAGGCACAGCACGGTGACCAAGCACAGTGGTAATAAGCGCGAGCATAGCCACCAAGGATGCTCCAGGAGCAGGTCGTCTAACACCTGCCACCACCACCGCTCGTCTACAGGCGTATTCCGGACCGCCTCAACCTTACTCCGAAGTCGTTCCTCGACGACCTCCGTGGAATTCACGCGGAATCCAGCATCCTCCGAATGCTCTTCCCCCCAGCGATGCCACACAATTATTGCCGTGGTCATTTTGTTCTTTGCACCTGGCATTTTGACTTTGCTATTTCGCACGCCAGATTGACCCAAGTGGCTGAGGGGTACAGACCGGCACATCGGTATGCGAGGGAACCCGGTTCCGGGCGTTCAATTAGAGGCCCTCACCCCAACTCGGTTTCATCCTTCCGTCAGATTCGAAGGCATAAATGTCAAGGCGGAAGGGGGCCTCAATCGGCCCTTGGCACTGCAAGTTTTCACGCGCGTGAACACGTCCGAACCAACAGATCGAATTAGGCACGCGCGTGCCCAATTGCGTGCCAACCGGCTCCCTGACGGTGAAATCCTTCGGAACCAAAACAGAAAAACGCCCGGAATGTTCATCCGCCCGGGCGTTTTCAAATCGATAGTTCTGTGATCTACACGAACTGATCGTTGCTGTCTCCACGCACGATTGTGACCTGTCCCGCCTCCTCCAGCTGTCGCACCGTCTGCACGATCCTCAGCTGCACTTCCTCCACATCACTCATCCGGACTGGGCCAGAGAAGTCCATCTCCTCCTTCATCATCGTACCCACACGCTCGGAGACGTTCCCGAAGATCCGGTCCTTCATCTCATCGTTTGCACCCTTGAGCGCAGTGGAGAGATCTTTCGAGTCGACCTCGCGCAGAATCAGCTGGATCTCACGATCCGTGAGGTTCGCGATATCGTCAAACACGAACATCTGGTTGCGGACGTCTTCTGCGAGTTCCGGGTCCTGCGCATCCAACCGCTCGAGGACGGCCTTCTCTGTCGACCGGCCTGTGCTGTTGAGAATCTCGGCAACGGCTTTCGGCCCACCGATCTCTGTCACCTGACCGGACAGGATCGTCTGCAAGTTCTCCGCCAGGCTGTCCTCAAGTTCGCGAAGAACCTGTGGCGAGATACTGTCCATCGTTGCAATCCGGTAGGCCACGTCGGCCTGCAGTTCCTCGGTCAGTCCGTTCACGACGCCTGCCGCTTGCGTCGACTCCAGCTGCGACAGGATCAGCGCGATCGTCTGAGGATGCTCTTTACTGATGAACGGGATAATCTGGTTGGGATCGACGTTGCGCAGCATGTAGAAGCCGCTCGTTGTCGTCGAGGACACACGGTCGAGGAGGGCCTGAGCCTTGCGAGGCCCCATCGCCTTCTCGAGCGCACCTCGGGCGAAGTCCATACCGCCCTGCGAGACATATTGCCCCGCAATCAGCATCTGCTCGAACTCCTCGAGCACTTCGTCTTCCTGCTCGGTGGTCACGACTTCGAGCTCAGCGATGTTCTGGGCGATCCGCTCGATTTCGATCTCGGTGAGATACTTCATCACCTCGGCCGTGGTCTCCTGGCCGAGTGAGATCATCAGTATGGCTACTTTTATGCCGGCTGATAGTTCTTCACCATCGTCTTCTTCTGCCATGATGATTCTCCTTGGTCCCACAGGGGGAGCGCCCGGGTGCTCGAGAGGCTTGTGACAGAAGAAGGATACCTGCCAAAAGCGAGCTGTTACCCTTAGTATCGGCAGAAAGGGGGACACGGCCTAGTGATTTTAGTGGGAGCATCTATGGTAACTGATTCCCGCCAAATTGTGTGCACAGGAAAGGTGGCTACACAAGTAAACACGCCTGCACACAAGGGCAAGCCACGACACGCAGGACGGGCGCATCCGGCGTCAACGCCCGGGCACGATGTGCAGGAAAGACACCCGGGCCTCGATGGTGGCGGCCGTGGAGATCAACGCAAAACCGTGCGCTTCCTGAACGGATCCGGCCAAGAGGAGGGCGAAGCCCGTTGAGCGGGTCGACATCACATCGCTGTGATCACCGAAGATCGAGAGTGCGTGCGCAGCGATGCTCCGGGCCGGGACGTGGAATACCGTCGGCGTTAACTCGCCGGCGATTTTCTACACGTACGGCACCATCAGGAGCAAATCCTGGGATGCCGTGAAGGTCGTTGTGAGCACACCGGTTTGGAGTGGCCCCGTGAAACGACCCGGCCCCCCTTCACTCTGCATCTCGATCACGTGGGGCAGCGTGCCCCAGATATTGTTCTGCCTCGTCACGGAGAACGCATCCGCGTGCTGAGCCATATCCGATGAGGGCGTGATCGGATAGATCGCCACGACCTCGTTGATCCTGTGCGCAACGCGGGCTGCCGTCCGCAATGATCTGCATACCCGCCATCTCCTTGCCTCCCATCCATATCCAGATACCGCCCCTCGTGGGGGCAATGGATATGCCATGCCCCGAGAGGATCGCGTCACTCACTGAATTTGTATTGAACAAAAGGGGGGAGGGGAGGCGGGGGCCGGAAACCACCCAAATCTGGGACAGTGGTGTCCCACGCCACCGGGCCGGGGTCACACAGGCGGGTACAGCAAAGCGCCCGCATCGATCGACGCGGGCGCTTCAGGGTTGGTTGGTCTGTCTGGTTACGGGGCTTGGGTGACCGCGCGCTTTCGGGAGCGACCCTTCAGAGCGTCCTTCGATATTCTCGGCGTCACATAGTGAAGGATGCTCTCCAGATTCTCACGTGACTTCTTGAAGAACCTGCAACGGGCATACGGGCCGTCTTCATTCACGACCCTGGCCAGCCATCCGTTCAGGAACTCCAGATCCTCATCCGCGACCTCGAGCCGCACAAGATCGTCCATCTTGAAGGCTTCCGACGACGCGAGCACAAAGCCGCTGGCACTCAACTCCAGCAACCGGGTTGGCAGCCGGTCGGCCTCGTGCGTGCCGAACAGGGCTTCCGACGGGGTCGCTCGCCCGTAGGTTTCCGCCGAGATACGGTCGACTGTCGCACCAGAATCCAGGTCCGTGCTGAAGATCTTGCGATCGTCGTTATAAACGAGCTCGATACCGTGCTCGAACATCACATATGGACTCGGCTTCTCGTATGCCTTGATCAGACGGGTCCGGAACCGGCACTCTCCCCCAGCAGGGGACCAGAAAAACGCCCAGAGCTTGTTCTTAGCCCGTAGACGCACCTCCTGGTCGCCTTCCTTGAAGGTCTCCGTGTAAATCGCCAGATCGTTCAGGTCGAAGATCTCTGCCGACAGCAAACGGAAGTGTTCACGGCCCCTCGCCAAGATATAGATCTTCTGGCCTATCATCAGGTGCCGGGTGTTCTGGGGGCGCCGATCCTCCGGAATATACCGGTAGGACAGCTTCTCCCGCACGGACGCAATCCGGTCGACTTCCTGCTCCATCTCGAGCCAGGGCATTCGGCGAACCGACTGCATACGCTTCTGCACCGCCTGGTCGAATCCGTCTACAGAACCGACGATCGAAGCAGGATTCGTGTCCGGATTTGCGAGGGCGATGCGTTCGAGCGCGCTTTGCTCGAGCGAATCCATCCCCTTGTGATCGGAAACCCGGATCAACTGGTCGTGCCCGCGGGACAGAATGTCACGCCGAAGATACCATCGGCGGATACGATACGCCACGAAAGGCATGATCAGAAGCACGGTAAAAACGACCACGATCCACCAGATCGTCTCGCTTGACACTTCCTGACGATCTCCCACCGCGCTCAGTACGGATTGAAACCCTTCGATCTTCAGAGGGAACAGCACCCGATACCCCCCTTTCAGGATGAAGCCATTGGACGCCCGACCCCCAAAATATAGGCCTCACCATCCCTTTCGACCACTGCACCCGTGTCAGATGAGACGGGCAGTAGGCTGGAAACCGCCTGGATCAGGGCATCGGGAGAGGCATCCAGAGCCACCACGGAGTCCGGTCCAAGCTCCTCCTGCAGCACCTTGGCCTCCGCCTCGTCAGCCAGCACGACCACCGGTGTCTCTCCGCATCGATGCGTCTCTTCGGCCACCCACTTTCCCTTGGTGATCCCGAGAAAACGCCCGAGATGCGGATCCAATAACCCCCCATCCGGATTTTCGCCCTGGCAGACCTCCACGGCTTCCGACGCGGTCCTTGCTTCGATCACTTCGTAATCGGCCTGCTCGAACGTTTCGCGTAAGCGCCTTGTGGGTTGGTCATCAGGTTCCACAACCAGCAGCTTCGCCATCTCGCCCCACCTCCTCTCGGCTGGACGCGTCTGCCACATAACGCAGCAACACCGGCATACCGCGAGGTCGTGCGCCTTCTGCGCTTGTTCGGCGCCCTCAGGGTGAGACGGCTGTGCCCCTTTCGTCAACGGGTGTCCACCCCAAACAAGAAAAGGCCGGGAAGATAATCCTCCCGGGCGCTTCACATTCCTTGTGTCTCCGCCTACCGGTTCGAGAAGTCGGAGGCGTCTATGTCGTGTTTGACCAGCAACCGGTGCAACGACCGTCGATCGATACCACTCGATTCAACCGTCCTTGAGATATTGCCACCGTGGTTGGTCAGGAGGTTATCGATGTAGGAGCGCTAGAATTCCTACACCATCGACTCTTTGGCGTCCTTGAACGGGAGGTGCAGCCTGTCTTTGGCTACCCCCCTCTCTGGCCCATCGACTCCGGCAGGTCCGCCGGCTCGATTTCACTTCCCGAAGCCAAGCCCACACCGCGCTCGATCACCTGCTGGTGGACGCGATCAACCTGCGTCCGCACCCGTATGAGTTCTCACGGAGGATGGGGAGTGCTTCGGCACTCCTCATTTCTATTTCCCCTCGTTGACACCTCCCCACTCATCCGGTACCATTCGCCGAAACCGAAAGGGACCGGTATGACAGACTCACAAGTCAAAGCACTGCAGACCAGCCTCTACGAAATGATGGAGCGGATCGAGCGGAAAGAAGCGATCCTCGAACAGCTCGAGGACATCGGCAGGCTTCAGGTCGAGATCGCGGATACGGCACCGCAACAGCTCTGCCACTACCTCGAGCGCCGAAGCTACGCAAAAGCGCTCGAGTTCCTCCAGCACGGGTTGATCCACGACGGCCCCAGACCCCCGACAGCGGACGACGAGGAAAAGCATCTCTGATAGAAGAACGAACCGACGTAAAGGGCATCCCCCGCTTCATGTTCACTGACGGCGCAAGTGACGACCAACTCCACCTGCACGTCTCCGAAGTCGGCCCAGGCACACGGGCCCATCCGCCTCACAGTCACGACGGCCAGGAAATTTTCTTTGGCCTGGATGACAAAGGCGAGGTGCTGGTCGGAGACAAGGCGCACGTGCTGAGCGGTGGTGAGACCATCCAAGTCAACTGTACAGTCGATCACGGCATAAAGAACATCGGGGACACGACTATGCGCTATGCGGTGATCATCGCCAGGCGCTTACCGTCATCTTGCCACTCTCCTCCGGAAAGAATCTGTTAAATGTAGAAACCCGTTTGGTCAGGCAGCAGACCTCATACACAGGAGAAACAGATGATTACCTCGATCCGTGACCGCGCGCTGTTGGCCGGGACATTCACCAACCTCGGAAACAGCATGACCACAGAGATGGCGGGTGCGTCCGGGATCGACTGGTTCCTCCTGGACGTCAAGCACGGTTCCGGCGACCAGGATGGCCTCAAACACCAAATTCAGGCCGTCTCCGCTACGCCCACAGCGTCGGTCGTCCGGATCTAGGCCAATGCCGCTCCCGGATACAAACGGGTCCTCGACCTCGGAGCATCCGGCATCATATGTCCCTATGTGAGCAGCGTCGAGGAGGCCGAGCAGGTGGTCGCCTCCATGCGGTATCCTCCCAGAGGCGTCCGGGGCGTGGCAAAACTGCACCGAGGCTCCACTTTCGGGCTCGAGTTCGACGAGTACTTCGCCCACGCTCACGAGTTGCTGACCACTATGGAGATGATTGGAATGGAATTGAGGAAAGCCTTCGACGCTAAAGGCGTCTACGTATTTGTGATGACGCCCTTCCTGTCACAGACCGATCGGCGTGGACGGCCCCGGCTCGACACGGAGGGCGTCGCGCGCAACGTGGAGCACTTCTCACTCGTAAGGGGCGACAAGACGATGGTGGTGTGCGGGGGATCCGGCGAGATCGCCTCGCTGTCTCCATCAGAGGTCGTCGACGTGGCTGCCGCTGCCGTATCGGGTGCGGCAGGACGTTGCTCGGTGGTATGTGGCGTAAGGGGTCCCGATCGGCAGGCGGCGAAGACGGCGAGGCGTATTCAGGATGCGGGAGCAGACGCGCTGCTCATCATGCCGCACGACCCCATCGTAAAGAAGGGGGATCACGCACTGTGGCAACGTCACCAGACGATCGCACTCTCGATCGACATCGGCTTCCTCCCCTTTCGGGCGCCCTCCCAGACGCTCTCGATCGATCAGGTGAAGCGCTTCGCGAAGATGCCGCAGGTGGTGGCCATCAAGGAGGAAAGCGGGGCCGTGGACTGGGTGCGTACGGGGCGTCGCGTCACGAAAGATGCGGTCCCGTTCATCACGGGCGGTGGGGAAAACATGGTCCCCTACTACTACCTCGCAGGGGCTGTCGGCTTCACCACGGGAATGGCCAATCTCACGCTGCCCCTGTCGATCAAACTTCACAACGCAGCGATCAACGGAAGATGGAAAGAAGCTATGCGGCTCCGTGACGAGTTCGAGCCACTCACCGCGATCCGTCAGGAGTTGCAGACACCGATGCTGAAAGCGGGCCTAGAAATGATGGGATTGGCCGGAGGGCCGGTGCGATCGACAGGAGCGGTGTTGGGCAGGAAGGAGCGTGTGCGCCTGCGCACACTGCTGAAGAAAAAGAGCCTGATCTAGGAAAACTCAGTACCCGGTGCCATCGGGATCCGATTACTCTACGACTGCGAGTTTGGTGAAAGCACGGCCGGTCGCCCAAAGGACGACCGCTTACGGCCCCTCACCCCAGCCCAAACACCCGTTCCGCGTTCTTCCGCGTAATCCCTTCGAACGCATCCTTACTGATATCTGCGTTCCGGATGAATTCGATCATCGACGTGTCCTGCACCTTCCTCAGCTTGTCGGTGGCGAACATCAGGCGATGCTTCCACCGTTTAAGGAAGGCGAGCCCGAACTCGGGATCGCGTGTGATCGCGTTGTATCCTGACCCCGCCGATAAATCCGCATACAGATTCTTGTACTTGCCGAACAACTCGTCCAGCCTACCGTCCGGTACCACCGGTCCCTTGGGGTAGCTTTCTTTCCGCGGCACCTTCGCGCTGATCTCCCGCCAGAAATACTGCGCGTGACCAATCCACTTCACGCGTGAGTAGGTCTTCACCATCTGCTCGAACCCCGGTAGACCCGGCTTGTCCCGGTTGATCCACCAGTCGATGTGCATCGTGACCGAGATGCCCAGTCGGTCGCACGCTTCATACACGCGCTGTTGCATCGGATCATCAACGGGCAGACCGCACAGATTCTCGCCGTAGCCCACGCATCCCTGGCTCATGTGCTCTTCCAGGATCGGATACGGGTCGAACTGCCCCGGATACCGGTGCCTGGGGTCGACCGCGCACAGAGGATGCAGACGATCGCGATGACGCTTCGTCATCTTCAGCAGTTCGCGGGTTGTCACCAGGTAGTCCAGCTCTTCCGGAACCTCTACAGCCATCACGACCGCCTGGTCGATCTCGTTGCGATCCATCCAGCGGAGCATAGTCGAAACGGTCATGCCCGGGTCTCCGAACCGGAGCTGGCCTAGGTGCACGTGTACGTCGATCATTTTTGGGTCTTTCTGATCCGGTCGATAATGTGAAGTGAAAGCGTCTGGATCGTTTCGTCGAAATCCGTGTTTTCCACCGCCGGAAGCTTGGCCGATTCACCAAGGTCTAGGATATGACGCTGGAGCTTCTGAATCTGCTTCATGTAGCGTAGATAGCGATGCTCGGGCCGCGCGGCCGCCTGTTTGCCACGCATCTTGAATCGATCCCGGTAGATCTTGGCGTCGGAGATGTACAGGTTCGCGAACACGAACGTCGCATCTTTATAATAGGGCTCCAAGTCCAGCAGGTCAGGCAGCAGATGGACCCCGTCGATCACGACGCTCGTGGACTCCTCAAGGGCGCGTTCGATCGTCGCCCGCACGCCGACGCAGACCCGGTTGGCTTGCTCACGGAAGGCAGGAATCAGCGGATCCAGGTCAGAACCACTGATCTCGGGGTAGCTCTCGAACGCCGAGTAGGAGGACTTGTGCAGCGTGGGCATCAGATCCTGGCTGATCATCAGGCGCATCACTTGCCGGATCTCATCGGTCGAGGCCACGCGCGAAATCTTCAGCAGGTTGGCGAGGGCGACGGCCACCGACGTCTTACCTACCCCGCTCGTTCCACCCAGAAGAATCACGATCGACTTCGGTGGATCCGAGTTCCGAAACTCGTGCCAGCAGGCGTAACGGTCTGAGGCCGTCTTACCGCTCTTACTCTTCAGCAACTGCATCGATGCCTCGCGGACCTCCTCCCGGGTGACAATCTCGCGTCCTTCCCGCCGGAAAGTCTTCAGCATCTCCTCGGCGATCTCGTACGCCTGCTCGTCGTCGATTCCCGTCAGCGTGAACGAGTTCGATACACGCGCCCGGGAAAATGGGCGACAGCCCTGGCTATCCTCGACCAGGATCTCTTTCCCTCCGGCGGCCCAGAAAACACCATCACCGTATGCTCGATCCTCGAACAGATCCTGTACGCTGTCACGGATGATCTGGAGCGCATCCTCCCGCCCCACTTCATCCTCCTTCTGCAGGGTGGACCGCACTCGATCCGCAACCTCATACGCTTCTTCGAACGTAAAATCGTTCTCGATCAGGTAGTGCGTCAACATCCCCCGAAGAAACGGAATGCGCTGGTCACCATCGATGATCACTGCCATAGTCGGCTCCGGACGCCTGCTTCAACAGGCAGCAAAAAGTCCCTTTCGGGATAGAGGACTAATGGTTATGATAGGAAGTCCACATGCGAGGATCAAGGCGGCGGGGTTGGCACAATGTCTAACAAAAACTACAGGTTACTCTTCTTCCTGCTCGTAACGATGCTGGGTACATCGCTCGGCAGCTCGGCGCAGACCACACTCGGTCGAGTTGCACTCGGGGCTTTCGTCCCCACAGGCGATGATGCTGACGTCGCTGAGACTGGTCTAGCCCTCCAGTTGACGGCAGACGTCCAGATTTCTGGAAAAATCGGCGTCGAGGCCGAGTTGAACTGGATCCCGATCAACCTTGATTCCGCGAATCGGCCCGTAGGCCGCCTGATCGAGGCCAGACAGATCGGCGCCGTAGCAGGCTTTCGCTTGATGTCTCAGGCCCTGAGCGAGACCGACTCAAAACCGGCCGCTTACGTCTCAGCCAGAGTGGGATTTTCAAGAATCGCCGTAAAGTCGGACACGACCACCTCCGTACCCGGTTGGATCGGGCGCACGCTCGACCAAACCCAGAACCTCCCTCCTTTCAGCTTCCCCACTCGATCAACGGAGAACGCGTTTGTGATCTCGCCCCGGGCGGGATTCCTGATCCGCCCCTCGCCCAAAGCCATCATCGACATCTCCGTAGCGCCGGCCTTCCTGTTTGACGGAGGGTCCGTATCGAGGCAGATTGTGGCAACTATCGGATTCGGAATGCTGGGACGACTCGATTGATCCTCCGAGTTCGTCCTTCCGATCACTCCTCCAGGCATCCAACAGAAGCTCTCTCCCGCAGCGATACAGATCCACGGTTCCCTCCAGGTATAGCGAGTTGCGCACCGCCGGCAGCTCCACAGATTTTGTCATAGGTAAACAGAAAGGGGGAATCGGATGGTGTCCGATTCCCTGCAGGCATTGCAGTGCCGGCTACATCAGATGACGTCAGTACATATTCGTCCCACAATGTGTCATTTGTATGGCCGTCAGGTTACGGATGCGTCGAGATACACCACGGAGTGGTCAAAGGAGGAGGCTTGTCGAATAACCTACACCGCGTAAAAACGGCAGGGCAGATCCTCCTGCTGTTCGGGATTCTCTACTTGTTTCTCGTCAGCATCGGCCTGATGGGTGCATCCTTCAAGATGTTCGGTAAGGATTTCGCCACCCAGCTGGTCGAGACGACAACCAACCCCTTTGTCGGGCTCTTTGTCGGCATCCTCGCCACCACGCTCGTACAGAGTTCGTCCACGACCACGTCGCTCGTCGTCGGCATCGTGGCGGCTGGCGGCCTGACCATCGACACCGCCGTACCAATCATCATGGGCGCGAACATCGGAACCAGCGTGACGAACACCCTCGTCTCGATGGGCCACATCACACGTCCCGTCGAGTTCCGCCGGGCGTTGGCCGGCGCAACGGTGCACGACTTCTTCAACCTGATGGCGGTGATCATCCTGTTCCCTCTGGAGTTGGCCACGGGCTACCTCCGAACCCTGGCCGCCGGCACATCCGATATCTTCACGGGAATGGGCGGCATGACGCTGGCCAACCCGATCAAGGCCAGCATCAAACCGGCAGTCAACATGCTGGTGGATCTGATCGGGGATCATCCCTGGCTAGCCTTGATCGTGTCCCTGGCCATGATGTATGTGTCGCTCAAGTTTCTGGTCGACCTGGCCCGCGGACTCGTCGTGAGTAAGGCCGAGCGGTTCCTGCATCAGTATCTGTTCGGATCAGCCGGATACGCGATACTCTTCGGCGTGATGATGACCGTGGCCGTCCAGAGCAGCTCGATCACCACTTCATTGATCATTCCCCTCGTCGGTGCGGGTATCATAACAGTCGAACAGATCTTCCCGTATACGTTGGGCGCGAACATCGGAACCACGGTCACGGCAATGCTGGCTGCACTCTCGACGGCCAACGTCGCGGCCATAACGATCGCCTTCGTTCACCTGCTGTTCAACCTTTCGGGAATCCTGCTGATCTATCCGATCGCCGCGATTCGGCGCATACCGATCAAGCTCTCCCAAGCGCTGGCCGGATTCGCAAGCACGTCACGAGGCTGGGCGATCGCATACCTGATTGTTGTCTTCTACGCACTACCCCTGTGCATCATCCTGATCTGGAGGTAATCTGCCATGCTTGGACAATCGCAAAATCGGAGTCACCTGATCGATCAGGCGCTCGGGGTAACGCTCTCTATGCTCGAGAAGGCGCGAGACGTTTTCGGCGTCGCCTGGGACCACCTGGTGGAGGGAGGGTCCGACGAGCGGATCTCGAAGCTGGACCAGGACATCAACTCCGGGGAGCGGATGGTGCGCCGGCTCGTGATCGAACACCTCACGCTGAACCCGGAGCAGGACCTGCCGTTCAGCCTGACGCTGGCCAGCATTATTCACGATGTCGAGCGGTTGGGAGACTACGCGAAGAGTATCGCTGAGCTGAAGGAATGGTCGGACAGTCCGCTCTGGACGGACGGGATGGGAGGACAATGCCGAGAGGTCAAGTCGCGCGTGGAGCCCTTGTTCGATCTCGCGATCAACGCCATTCGGGAGTCGGACGAGGAAAAAGCCACACAGTTGATGAACCTCCACCGCGAGATCAAGGCGTCGACCGACGACATCACGGCAGAAGGCTTGAAGGGGGCCGGCGCTCAGGATGTTCTAGCCGTGCTGGTTGCCCGATACCTCCGTCGGGTCAGCGCCCACCTCTCGAACGTCGCCTCCAGCGTCGTCAACCCGTTCGACCTGATCGCCCGGAACGAGTAGCACCTACTCTGCGAGTAGGCCCCTACTCCGAGAGTAGGCACCCACCACCGTGCCGGTTCGTCCCCGCCCAGCGTTTGGGCCGGGGGCGTTCTTACCCAGCCACTCTTTGCAGTACCCTGCAGTGCTAAGGTTCAGGATGCTGAATTCTGTTTGTGAAATTCTGATGAATTACAGATAAATTTTCTTCACGGGGCAAGCCCTGTCGCGCCGAGGGCAATCTTTCCCACACCTCTGAGCGCAGGCTTGCGGCGCCGCTTTGTTTCCTGTCGCTTGACACGTGGCTTCCGCCCCAGGCTAACGAACCACCGCCCACTTCCGGGCGGAAATCCCAACACTCCCCAGCCTTTCTCTGCGTCCTCTGCGGTTAGACCTTTCACCCCACCGTACACAAAAGGCGGAGGCAGGGACATGTGTCCTCACCTCCGCCTTCACTTTTCCAGGCGTATCTCTTTAGCGCACTAGCCGATCAAGCTCTCGGAAAGCCTTCGACCGATCTCGTTCTGCGTTGTCTGTAGGTCGTAGAAGCCCGTGGCGATCCGTCGCTTGGCCTGCTCGAC
>MDTE01026933.1_pt1 | contig 82746 bp, 63 predicted proteins | sample 811231 | NCBI WGS metagenome assembly MDTE01 (sample SAMN05326651, study PRJNA326480) | marine metagenome | isolation source: seawater | place: Indian Ocean: Red Sea | collected 2010 | reverse complement strand
TCACAATTTATTGCATACGTAAAGTAATTAAATTATTTCTTGTCGTGACAAGCACATTCACACTTGTTGTCTTTACAACATTTAACAAAAAAACATTTAATTTTACAGATTATTTTTTTCAAACATTCCATTTTTATAAATATAAAATTTAATCTTTATAATTGCGACATTCGCAATCTTTAAGTTTGCAGTCAGGATTTATCATACCCGCTCGTTGTATTGTGAGCTTTGCAAATTCTTCAAAAAAGAAAACGTAGGCGGCTGCATCATAATTGTCCATTGCAATCAAAATCTCCTTCTCATATATCCTCATCCATTTTGTGAGTTCATCAAACTTTGTCGGATCATAATGAGGACCTTTCAAGTCAAACTTATGAATCAATGCAACCATGTCAAAAGTTTTCTTTTTCAATGTGGCAAATCTTGCAATGTCTTTTGAGAATTGTGCACGAATGCGTTTCTCTCGTTCGTACTTCTCATACGATGCTTGTAGTCGTGGGTCAACTACAATTGTCCAATCCACCTTGGATTCTTGTTTATCATCCGAAGTCTTTGGAGTGTCCTCAACTTTCTTCGGTTCTTTGGAATCCGTTTCCTTTATAAACCCATCGTCCCCGGCACACGATAGCACCGAGGACGATATAAATAATATTATTGTTGATATAACCTTTTGCGTAAATCTCAGATAATCCAATTATCTAAGCTCGAGTTTTGGGGAAATTGTTCCATCTGTGGGACGAACATCCAACTCCTCACTCGCATCAAGTGTTTCGTTGATTGGAGTGACTTTAATAAGATACGGAAGTGAACGAAGTGACTTATCATCGTCACCATCGGACTTTTTCTTTCCTCCGACACCCGCATCCTCTACTGGAATTTCGTTAATCTCATCGAGAGATGGCATTTCAACACTTGGGTCAATTGCCCACATAATGTCATTCTTCTCTGCCCAACGTACCATTCTACGAACTGGAACAATCAGATTAAAACCTTCACCCGCACCTCTTACCAACATACCCATGTAACGGCCATCGGTTAGATATACACCTCCTCCGGAACTGCCTGGAAATGCAGTAACGGTAGTTTGGTCATATTCAACTTTTCCCAGAGTTCTGCCTACTTGTGAAATAATACCGGTTGTCATTGAGTTTGCACCCATCTGACCAAGCAAAGACCCTACGTGAAACAAACGAGTTCCGATTGGTACAATGTTGTCATCGTCCTTCTTAGCAGATTGTATCTTAAACTTAGCACCACTCTTTGCATAATCTCTTGCACGAACCATAAGAAGTGCCAAGTCTTCTCCGTCATCTGCGTCTGAATACTTGATAACTCTCGCATCCATCTTCATTTCACCGACTCTACGACCTTTCTCAACAAGTTCCTTAACAATCTTGGGGTCTTCAAATTCTACCAACTTAACTGGTTGACCTTTTTCATTGATAACAGTTCTAACTGAACGAAGGTTATCAATTACGTGTGCGGCTGTCCAAACGAACGTTACCTTTTGTCCATCCACCTCACGGATAATCATAGCACCAGAACCTTCTGATTTGCTATATCTACCCTCAGACTTGATGGTAACTGAGATGTCTTGTAAATGATCCGCAACTTCTCTCATTGTTTTTCCTTCACCACTTACAGTAACCATAGTCACTGCCATACTTAAAATTGCGATTACAAATAGTTTCATTAGCATATACCTCGTTAAATTAGTTAATACTAATATATATCATGCCAAGTGCAGTTTCGGCATGGTTTGGGGATATTATTTTAATTCACTGACAACTTTCGCAGATTTCTCCACGCATTTTTGCTTCTAAACTACACAAAGAAGGTTCTGCGGTTTCTTGTGAGTCTGATGTATCCGTGGGTTCTTCTACATTGACTCCCGTAGACTTCTCAACTGCACTTGCAGCCAGATTTCGCAAATAGTAAGTTGTCTTCAAACCACTTCTCCAAGCATGAAAGTAAATGTCATTCAAAAACTTCATACTGCTTTTGTCATTGTAAAGATTCAAACTCTGTCCTTGGTCAATCCACTTTTGACGAGCAGCTGCACAATCAATCAACTTAAATTGGTCTTGGTGAAATGCGGTTACGTATTTTTCTTTAATCCATTGTGGAATAGAACCATTGAGTTTGTGCAAATCTCCGTCTACACTTTTTACGAGGTTGGCAAGTTCCTTTGTCCAAATTCCCTCTGCCTTCATGTCGTTGACAAAGTATTCGTTCATCATTGTGAATTCACCACTCAACGTGGAGTATACAAAAATCACTCCAAAATTGGGTTCAATGCTTTGTGAGCAACCTGCGATGTAACTGATTGTTGCAGTCGGTGCAATTGCCATCGTATTTGAATTACGCATTCCTTGTTTGGCAACTTTTGCTTTTAGTTTGTCCCAATCTTTCCGTGGAGTAATTTTCTGCTCAGTACCACGAAGTTCCATGAGTTCTTTGTAGGTATCAATTGGGAATGTTCCCTTGCTCCATAGACTTCCCGAATATGATTCATATGTTTCTTTTTCAAGTGCCATGTCGGAAGATGACTCAATTGCGAAATAGGAAACATTCTCATATATTTCGTCACTAATGCGAATCGCATCTTCACTTCCGTAATTTATATTAAACTCATAGAACATATCATGCCAACCCATTGTACCCAATCCAACTGGACGATGAGTCATGTTGCTCTTTCTTGCTTCCTCAGTTGGATAGTAATTGAGGTCAATAACATTGTCCAACATACGCATGGCCATCTTGGTGCTTCGTTCCAACTTCTCATAGTCGATAAACTTTTCACCATGCTTGTCTACACCAACATGACGTTTCAAATTGATACTCGCAAGATTGCAAGTTGCGGTTTCTCCATATTCCTTTACCGAACGCGTTCCATCGTCATTATGAATAGTTGGTATGGTATGAAGAAGAATTTCCGTGCAAAGATTACTGCTATGAACCGCACCAACGTGCTGGTTGCTATAACGAAGGTTTGATGGATCTTTAAACGTAATCCACGGATGTCCTGTTTCAAACAAACTCTTAAGCATCTTCTTCCACAAACCCTTTGCAGAAACAGTCTTGAACACCCTAAGTTCTCCTGCGTTACCCTTCTTGACATACTTCTTATAGTGCTTCTTAAACTCCGCACCAAAAGTTTCATGTAGTTCTGGAACTTCATCTGGACTAAACAGATGCTAATCTCCATCCTTTTCAACTTGCTCCATGAACAAATCTGGAATCCAATTTGCAGTATTCATGTCGTGGCAACGCATTCTATCGTCACCGACTGTTTTTCTCAATGCAAGGAAATCTTCAATGTCAGCGTGCCATGTTTCCAAGTATGCACATCCCGCACCTTTTCTTTTTCCACCCTGATTTACTGCAACAAGCATATCGTTGTAAAGTTTCCAAAAATAAACGGGACCTTGATTTGTCCCGTTCGTACCCTTGATAAAACTGCCCCGTGAACGAAAGTTGGTGATGTCGAACCCAAGTCCCCCTGCAAACTTGCTCTTTCTTGCTTCTTGCCAGAGTCCATCAAAAATCCCATCAATGGAATCATCAAATGTATTTAAATAGCAACTACTCAATTGACTATGAGTCGTTCCACTATTAAACAAAGTTGGAGTTGAACTCACTACATCAAACTGACTTAATGTTTCATAAAACTTCAAAGCATATTCTTGTCGGTCTTCTGGTTTTTCATTTAACGCAAGACCCATAGCAATACGCATCCACATTGCTTGTGGTGTTTCCATTCTGCGATTGTCTATGTGAAGAAGATAACGATCATATATCGTTTGAATACCAAGATACTTCCAATCTTTTTCCCGTTCAATATTCAATCTTGCACTCAAATCACGCAAATCAAAACATTCAAGAAGTTGTTCGTCCAAGATTTCTTCTCGGACTAATCTACGCATATTTGTAATAAAACTTTTACGATACTGAAGTTCAAACGCATCACTATCTACTCCTTCTCCAAATACTTCTTTGTAAATTGTGTTAAGAAGGATTCGTGCGGCCACATAAGCATAATTGGGTTCAAACTCAATTTTAGACCTCGCACTCATAATAAGTGATTTGTCTATCTCAATGGTGGTAACTTTGTCGTACAACTTGATTTTGGCATCAATCAACACTTCACTTGCACTTACGTTTTCTAAATTTTTACACGCACGTTCTGCACATTTGTTGATTTTATCAACGTTAAACTCTTCTAACCGACCATTTCTCTTCTTTACTTTCATATTGTAACCTTTTGTTAAAAATTATAGAAAAACTATAATAAATCCTTTCGACAAAATGCCGAAAAATATACATACAATATATATGAAAAATTTATCCAAGTTCTTCGTATTCTTCTCCACTTTCTGATTGATTCATTTGATTATATCTTTGTCGCAATGCTCCTTGTGCGGAATTATCTGCATTGTTCATTTCCACCATTATTTCTGCACCATTAGTGCTTTTTTCATCATATATCTCAATCATGCCAGCTGAGGTATCTACTCGACTCGGGAAGGTCATTCCATCTGGACCAAATCTATTTTTGATCACATGAAATCTACCTGTATTACTTATTTTATCGGTTGATTTTCTTGATAAACTCATAACAAAATCCGCAGTCATTATCTTACGATAGCTATCCGCAACTTTTTGAGCCTCAATGATATTATCATCCAACGAAGAACGACTTGCCTGTGATGCCGTCCACACGGGAACCCCCAGTTCCCCCGCAAGACCTCTAAGGTCTTCATAAATACTACCTTGTTCAACATATGTGTTTGCATTATTGCCAATATTACCCGGTGACAAAATGTCTGCATAGTCCACAACAACCATGTCCACACCGTATCCCATTGTCCTTGCCAAATTCGCATGGGCAAGGATGGTTGAAACCCCAACACTTTTTGTGGGGTATTCCTTAATAAGAAGATTACCACTAATCCCACTAATAACTGATCTCACTTTTTCAATGCTCTCCATGATTTCCTGAAATGGGATATTTGCAAAACAACTATCATAACGCAATCCCACATAACACTCGTTCAACTCAAGAGTGTAGTGCAATACATTCTTTCCACGTTTCATTGCTTCTTTACCAAGATGAGCAAGACACCAACTCTTACCACCACCTGCACTACTAATGATTACCCCAAGTTCTCCAGGACCCAACCCCTGTGCAGTTAAATCGTCAATAACCTCCCACCCAGTTGGAATAGTTTCTCTTGCAGTTTCAGACATTCGTTCATCAAGACCCTCCATATAGTCGTGTCCAAGATTACGTTCCGTACCTGCCTTCATTGCGTCATCTACGGTTCGTTTAATAGAATCGTACTGACCGAGTTTAAGTAAATCGACACTTGATATGATTGCATTTTTTAACTTCTGATTCTTACAAAAAGTTAAAAACTCCTCTTTCACAAATGTGTTGTCATTTGTATCTACCGTAAAAACTACTTTGAGTTGATCAATGATTGCCGCCTTCAGCACCTCAATTCCAACATCATCTACTTTAATCTTAAATACGTCTAAAGTAATCGTTCGTTTATATATTCCAAAATAATCTAGTATCTCGGAAACAATCCATTTATTTGGTTCACTTTCCCAGTATTCGGTGTCAACGATATCATGGGTTCTTTCCAAAAATTGCTTGTCATCAATCAAAGCACGGATTGCTTTACTTTGAAATGCAGTTCCGTATTTCTGGAGTGTATCAGTTTCTTCTTGTGCAGTCTCAGTCATTTAATATATACCTTATCAAAGTCTCCCACATCATTCAAGGTTTTTCTTTCAAAATATCAAATTAAGTTGGAGAATCAACTACCGCATAACTATTCAAAAGAGTCCAAGTCTCCATTAACCAATTATGATGGTTTGGAAATGCAGCCCACAACTGGTCTTCAGCAAACTTCTTACTGAACTCAAACTTATTCAGTGAGTTGAGTGGGGTATCCACATGGTCAAGTATCTTGGTTTGCATACTCGCTGGCATGATACTATCATGGAGTTGCATTAAATCATAATTGCGACTTAGCAAAGTTTGGTTTTCCTCTTTTAGAAATGTTTTGTAAAATGGCATCGATTTTTTATTTGCTTCGGATATTTCTACCAATTCCTTCATATCAACTTTCCGAGCTTCCGACAAACATGGAAATGCGGTTTTTATTTTTTTCTCACCCGCACCCTTGATTCCATCAATATTGTCACCTCGATCCCCATCTATTGTCCTGTATGTAAGATAATTTTTCGGATGTATCCCATATTCGTGTGCAACCGTGTCAGGTAAATAAATCTTTCTCTTGGTTGGAGAATAAACGGATATGTTTTCACTAACCAACTGAAGAAAGTCCTTATCCGTACTCATTATAGTTGCACGATGTCCGTTTGCTTCAAACTTCTCCTTGGCCAAAAATGCAAGTACGTCATCTGCTTCCACATTATCAATACAAATCGTAGTAACTGGTAGAAAGTCCAAGTATTGAACAAGTTTTACTATTTGAGTCTTCATTGAATCCGACTCTTCCTCACGATCCATATCCAAACTCATTGCACGGTTTACACGAAACCTAACGTTCTTTTTCATTTTATAATCGGGGAAAATCTTTCTTCTTCTCTGACTTCCACCCTTACCATCAAATACAATGATACAACGAGTTGGTTTCAATAAACGAATCGCATGACCTATGCTTTTTAGAAATCCAGTAAATCCTCCGATATGCTCACCGTTATCGTTCGTGGTTGGATACATCGTCCACACACGCATAAAGGTATTCATACCATCAATTAACAGGGCATTTCCATTGATGCCTGCGTTAGATTCCAGTGATTCCTTTTGCTCCTCGCTAAACTCTTCAAATAAACTAAATATACGTGTCTTATCACTCATCTTCAACGGTTGCCAATTCTTTTTCGGCAATTTCATCGTTGTCTTCAAACTCTACATCTTCATCTATGACACTATTTGCAGAGGAATATTCCATTACAACCTTGTCGCAAATCTTTTGGTAAAGTTAATTTTTAAGATCTTCATCCTTGAGCAAGTCGGGAAATTCTTTTGCCATAAATTTATGGTCATTTCCCTTATCATCAGTATACGAATAATATGCACCACCTTGCTTAAAAATCTTATGAGTCTTGAGAGTAGTTATCCAACTCCCAATATCATCCACACCCCGATTGAAATAAATTTCAAACGCAGCTTTGCGTTGGGGTGGACCCATTCGGTTCTTAACAATGGTTGCTTCGCACTTGTTTCCAATTACCTCAGTAGTAGTGCCTTGTTTAATCTGTCCAAGATTCTTCAGACGAACTCTGACACTTGCATGAAAGGCAAGTGCCTTACCACCACTAGTTGTCCACGGATCACCAAACATAACTCCCATCTTCTGACGAAGTTGATTAGTAAACACAAGAGCAATTCGTTGACGTCCAATTGTGGAAGTCAACTTACGCATTGCCTTGCTGATAAGGATTGCTTTGGTTGTTGCATATCCGTCCTTGCTATAATCGGTTGCCATCTCAACTTTGGTTGATGCGGCCGAGACACTATCAGTTACAATCGTAACAAGTCTATCCTTGTCAGACTTTCTAATAGTTGCAATTATGTTATCAATCGTTGCAAAAATATCTTCAACAGTATCCACATGAATATAAAGAAGTTTCTCCGTATCCACTCCAATTGCCGTTAAGTATTCTGCTGATACACTCGTTTCCGTATCAATCAAAACTGCGACTCCACCTTTCTTTTGTGTTTCCGCAAGAATGTGACCTGAAAGTAGACTCTTTCCACTCTGCTCCAGTCCCGTGAGTTCCGTAATCCTACCGGCAGGGATTCCCCCCTCAGGTCGGTTGGAAATTGCCAAGTCAAGAAGACTACTACCCGTTGAAATCCAATCGGTGATAAGTGATGGATCATCACCCTCACTCAAGAAAAAGGCAACCTTGCCTTCGTCTTTATATGCTTTGTTCAAACTCTCAGCAAGTACATTTGCCAAGTCATCAGATTTACTGGTAGTTACAACTTCTTTTTTCTTTGCCATATTTTAAATTCTTTCCTAAATAGGTGGACTGATGTGGTGTAGGACGAATTTCCCACACCACATCGTGTCCTATGTTAACCTCAAGACTTAAACAACTCTTCAAATGCAGCCTCTACGTCTTCCGTAGCTGCAACATTCAAACCACTCTTTTCAGATGTGGCACTTGCGGGTTGTTTGACCTGTGCTTCTGAAGATTCAACCTTAGTTACACTGGCAACCGTCTCGGATTCTGCGGGGGGTGCTTCTTCCGTCTCACCACTTACCCACTTTTCAAGTGCTTCTTTTAGTTCATCATAACCAAGTTCCTGATAGATTTCAGTAATCTCTGCTTGTGAATTGGAAACACTCTCCAGTACGTTTTTGTTTTCCGAGATTGGTGACGTGTTTGGTTTAACACGGATGTTGGTCTTCGGAAACGAACGACCTGCTTCTTCGGCAGAAAGGAATTCAATGGTAATATCACGACCATTTTCTGGGTCAGTAATATCTCCGTAGTCAGGATCTGCGATTACACCGAGAAGTTCTTGATAAACTTCCTTTCCGAATCCCCAGAACTTAACACCTTCTGCTTCTTCACCTCGGACAATAACAGGGACGAAGGTACGCATCTTGGGCATAAGAGAACGCCCCATACGATAATCATCCTTGTCTCCACTTCGCTTCAACTTTTCCGCAAATTCGCAAATAGGGTCGGGACGACCAAACGATACAGGGGAAAGATAAGTCCGATTGTTGATTCCGTAATGGAAAAACAACTCAATAAACGGATTATCGGGTTGATGCTTGTAGGGTACGATACGAACTTGTTGTTTACCAGGTTGTGGTTTCCATTGATAGTTCGTTCTGTTATTACTTTGAGACAGACTTGAAAGTCTGCTTTTGATTTTGTCTAGGTCAATAGCCATTTCTTAATCCTTTAGTTTTTATTTGTTAATAATATTCTTAATATAATACGGTTCGTTTCGACTTTCGTCAATAAGAAACATATTTTTCTTAAGATTTTTTTCCGTGATTTTGCACGAAGTCGTACAATTGAGCCGCAGTGTCCAGTACATCCTTTGTCGATGGTTGTGGGGGCATTTCGTATGATTCGTTACGAGCTTCAGCATTTCGTTCTGCCTCGTTATTCTTCATGTGCCACGCATCCCAAACTAGGTCTTTTGCGTTCTTTAGTACTTCCAACCGAATAGCATATGCATTCGGGTTTTGATTAGTTGTAGTAATCATTTCTTTATTCCTTTGTGTGTGTTTGTGTGTGATGAACATTAACGTTTTTAATGCTCATATATAAATATATTTTAACTCAATTTTATGCAGTTTTCAAGGAAAAAAATTGACTTATTTTCTCATTAATTCTGTCCCTTGAAATTTGTACTGCATCCTCGTTTTTATCGCACCCGATGAACCTACGATTCAACGACTTGGCAACCGCAAATGTAGTTCCACTTCCGCAATAAAAGTCACCTACCAAGTCACCTTCGTTACTGCTTGCCTTGATAATTCTTTCCAAAATCTTCGGATGTTTTTCACTATAATAGTCAGTTGCTTTCTTGACTTTTAATCCAGACGGAATGTCATCCCAAACATTTGTAGGTATCGTCCCAATTTTTAATTTTTCTTCGGTGATATTTCGTCTATCTTGCTTCTTACTGATAACCGACTTGTATGGTACTCGGATGTCCATGTCATTGAATACAAACTCATCGGATTTGGTATAGACAATAATATAATCATGTTTCTTTGCAAACTCTCGTTTACCTCGACCACCAATATTAAACTTTACCACGATTTGATTTCTAAAATTTTCATAACCAAATATATCGTCCATTATATTTCTTATCCAATGAACAATACGCAAATCCATTTGCAAACAGATCGTTCCCGTATCCGTCAGCACTCTACGCATTTCCCTTAGACGAGGAATGTAGTGATTTTCAATTACACTCTTTTCCGGTGGAAGGTCATCATAATCCTTAAACTTCTTACCAGTTCCATACAATATATCACAATAAATCAAATTGATATAATTAGAATCCAATTCGCATAGAAACTTCAAGTTGTCCATGCAGTATATTTCGTTTTCTGAATACACTTGTTAAACTTTACTACCCTCGTATCGTTTCATCTCACCATTATTGTAACGATACCTAACCTCAACTTCTACCGTTTCTTTCTCCCTACCATATCCCTCCTCAAGAACATCACTGGTCAAAATATTAATAGGTTTTTTGATAATCTCATGTAAATATGCCATTGTTCCGGTTGCGTATTTTACATCAAGGGGTCTACCTTCAAATTCATGTCTAAGTAAAATTTCATTGTTTTTGTATTTCATGTTCTCCATGTAAATTACAGGCATTCCCATATTAACATGACGGTCTATAAGTTTACTTTTTATTTTCTTATAGTCCTTGCTAACCACCACATATTTATTGGTATCCTTATCAAGTGCATATTCGAAATATTTATGCTTTTCGCAAAAGTCTTTGGTAAAAAATTCATTTAAAAATGTAACATCGTTGTAGTTCTCACGAACCTCATAAAGTTTCTCTCGTCCAAGACCAAGATTTTTATTCCAATATCTTTTTTCTTCTCCGTTGTCGCAATTTTCATACTCTTTACCAAACTTGCCTTTATTCCAACGGTCTTCAATGTCACGTAATAAAGTGTTTCCAAGTTTATATGGATTGTTCATGTTATATTTACCACCGAGAACTCCGGCGTGGTGCTTCGCATAATCAAAAATTCCTTCGTCTCCTGCAAAGTTGCAACTTGCCATTATATAGGAGTCCCAATAACTTGCCCAACCCTCATTGAGAACCTTGGTCATTCCCTGTGGACGATAGTAAATAGACTCATCACGAATCATACTAAGAATATTTTGTTGCCAAGGTTCAAGACGAACATGGTTAATAATCATCAACATAATATCTCGTTCTGGGTTAAGAGGAAATTTATTTTCTGCTAACTTTTGTCTTTCTTCACGTTCCCTCCGTTGTTTCTCAATATAGTGGGATGGATTAACATACTTCTCCATATACTCCTTGGTGTTCAACCGAGATACGTGCTCTCTTGGTTTTCTGTCTTCAAAATTAAACTTGGATGCTTTTTTCAGATTACTTTCACGATAACACAAAGAAGGGTCAATCAAACTATCAATAGCAAGAGCTGCATTCAAAAAGTCCTTCACTTTTTTGCGACCAAAACGATCCATGTACATACGAATCTTATCACTATGATTTGCCATCACATTCATCATGTTACGATTCGTATGCTTAAACATAATGTTGTTCTTAAAGAAATCACTATGTGCAGTTGCGTGTGCAACAACAGTAAGATTATCAACGATAGGATTGTTTCGTTGAAGGTACATATAAGTTGGATCAGTATTTACAACCATTTCGTAAATCTTACCCATACCAGAATGATACTGATGATGTAACTGCTCAAATTGTTGTCCGAAATTAAAATGAGGATAACGAACAGGAAATCCACCATACGCCGCAATCTCTACAATTTCGTCTGCATCAAATTCTTCAATACACAACGGATATGGATCAAGTCCATTGTCGTAACACGCCTTCAGTACATCTGGTATAAGGGCAGCCAACTCTGGACAAACTCCATAGTTCAGACTATCAATTTCACACGCAATTCCCATATTCAAAAAGGTACTTCTTCATCCTCAGGTGTTAGTAACGACTGAAGTGTTTTTAGCACATCACTCTGACTTTCCATAGATGCAGTTGAAATCTTGTTAAAATCTAATGTCTTATCTTCAATCCGTTTCCGAATGTGAGGTAAAAATGTTGCCCAACTACGAACTGCCTTGACTTCCGTAATCCCAATCAAGTTGGTATAAGTTTGCATCTTCTTAAGATGTTCCACGCAGAGTTCGTTGTCATCACCAAAATTTTCTCCATCACTCAAGTAAAATACATAGATATTCCATTCATTGAGAGGAAATGCCTTTTCTATAACATCATTTACAAGTTCAAACGCACTGCTGATTTGCGTTCCTCCCCCACTCCTATATTTATAAAATTTCTCTTGGTCTACTTCTTGTGCAACATGATCATGTACTATATATTTCTTCTGGGTCTCTTGGTAGAATCTCTCAATCCAGTTTTCCAAATACCAACAGAGTTCACGAATTAACGAACGTTTTTCAGTATCCATACTTGCGGATATGTCCGCAACAAAAAAGATAGCAGCGTTTGTATCAGGTACTTCAACCGAACTCCAACTTCTAAATTCTTTGTCTTCCTTAATCGGATATACATTGGATACGTCCAATGGATCAAACTCACCTACGGAGATGATCCGTTTAAACGCATTCTTGAGTGTTCGTCTTTTGTGAAGCAAACTATTGTTGCCTACCTTTGCGATGCGATTCCACTTAATCTTTTCCTTCACCAAATCACCATTTTCTTTTGGTTGTAGATTTGGTAACTTAAGTTCATCACCTATCATGTCAAAATACGCATCCATGCTAATTCCAACATCTATTTCGTGTTCACCATCACCACTTCCACCCTCTCCAGGTTCATTGCCACTTCCATCCTGTGGAGGTCCATCACCTACTTCATCACCCACTCCAACTTCTCCGTTACCGACTCCCTCTCCATTGGAAGGTTTTCCGTAACGAAAACTTGGAAGTTCTACATGTGGAACACGAACAACAACAAAGTCTTTTCCTCTTCGTGTTATTCGTTGACCACCTTTTATGTGCTTCTTGAGTTTTTCGTCAACATTTCCTTTGACGATGTCTCTATATTCTTTGTGGTCTTCTCTGACTCTGCGTGATGGCATACTGTGAATGTCCGTTGATTATTAATCTTCGTCATCGTCAACGTCACCACGGGCAAAAATACTACCTACATAGGTGAGAACATCCGATGCACTATCTTCATCGTATCCAAACGAAGTGATAAGACGTTGCTTCAACGCATCAATCTTTTCAAGAAGTTCCTTATCAACAACAGTTGCGGTATCTTGAGCAAGAGCAGACAACTTGATGCTATCCTTGGTATCTTCAAACAACTTCTTTTCAAGTGCCTTGTAAAGTTGCTCGTTGGAATCATACTTAAACTCTTTGCCCTTGGCGGCAAGGCCACCCATGTAGTTCATGATTTCTCTGCGGAAATCATCCTTCATTCCTTCGGAGATTCCAATCTTTTCTTCAATGCTACGCATAAGTTGTTCGTTTGCTTGCTCATCCTTACCGGTGACGGGGTTCTTAACCTTTTCGTCTTGAATGTATGCCACGATGTTATCAATGTAGTTTGTGCAGAGTGCCTTTATTGCTTCTTCACTGCTACTAAGTGCTTGTTGTACTTCTCGTTTCACAATTCTATCGTATTCCTTTTCTACAAGTTCAAGACGTTCCATCATGATCTTCTTTTGGTCTTCACTTTGAAATCCACTATAACTTTTCAATCCTTCACGGATTTGTGCAAACAACATAAACGGATTCAAACTCTTTGCACCCATTCTTGGATTAACGATTGCATTGGAAAACTGGTTCTGTATGAATCGTGCAGAAACTCCACCATACAATCCTTCGTTTGGTGACTCTTCTTGCATTTCCTTGACGTGTTCGTCAGTAAATCCATGAACACTCTGACCATTGTAAAGTTTTGCCTTTTGAATGATGCTCATGTCGTGTTTGGAACTTTCTTCCAAACGACTTACAACAGAGAACAATGCAGCCAAATACGTAGTGTGTGGTGCAATGTGCTTGTTGACCGACTTGTTGTTATAGAAGTGATCATAAATCTTTTGTTCTTCTGAAATCTTCAGCAAATATGGAATGTCCACCTTGATGGTTCTATCACGCAATGCTTCCATGAACTTGTTGTTCTTCAACTTTTCAAATTCAGCATTATTCGTATGTCCAAGAATAACTTCGTCAATAGGTACTTGGTTGAAACGACGTGGTTTAACACGATGCTCTTGGGTTGCACCAAGTAGGTCATACAAGAATTCGGTCTGCAACTTAAGGATTTCTTGAAACTCAATGAGTCCACGATTTGATACCAAAAACTCTCCGTCAAAGTCAAACGCCCGTGGGTCACTTTCACTTCCGTACTCTGCCAACTTGCGGTAGTTGATGTCACCTGTAAGTTCAGTTGCGTCTTGAGACTTCTCGTCTTTGGGTTGAAAAGTTCCAATACCCACCCGATTCTTTTCGGATACTATAACTCTACGAACCACTACATGGTCCAGAACCTTGCGATAATCCCCACCATACTGCTCCATCAACTTCTTATAGTAAAACTCATTTACAGGATTCAACGAACCATCCAATCTAATTTGATAGTCTGACTCTTTTATAGAAGCATTCAATTTGCCTATAATCTCCGACCTAACGTCATCTGGTAGCAACTTCAATGGTTCTTCATTCATGGGACAGGGTACGATTTGCTCATTACCCTCACTATCAACAACCTTCCAACTAAAACTATACAACGCACCCTCGTTGGTTTGTGAATATTCCTCAAGTCCTTTCTTCAATGCCGTGACGATGGTTGACTTACTACTTCCCACAGGACCGTGTAGAAGCAATACACGTCGTTCGGGTCCATAATGTCTACTTGCACTTTTGAGTGTATCCATCAGTTCCATTAGATTTTCTTCTAACCCATAAATGGAGATGTCACCCCGATCTTTGAAAAAATTATACTTTACATACTTTCTCTTGCAATATTCAATTTCCTCAATTCCATGTGAAGTTACCATATCAAACAAACGTTGATATGCGTTCCGAACAATCTTCGGATTGTCCTCCACAAGTTCAAGGTACTCCCAAAATGTACCTGTCCAATTTTGTACACGATAGTCGGAAACTGCCTCATTGTTCTCCCGTTTAATAATGGATGATAAACTATTAGATTTATCCGACTTGTTTTTTGAAGATTCTTTTTTATTTTCCATATGTTTATAACCTTATTGTTTTTTATTAAATACGTCAACCTATTTAATTGAGTTCATAGTTTTAAATATTAATTATTTTATACAATTTTGTTGGAATCTTCTTATACGAAGACTCATCAGTTAACAAAATGATATTTCGGTATTGATTCCAGTCCACTGAAAAATTACGGTCGAGGACTCCTCCATTTAAATCTTTTATCAATGCGTTCAATGAATTTATCGTGTATATTGTATTGGAATCTTTTTTGCGATGTACACTTATTGTATTTGCGTAATATCTGTTTACACTTAAACTATTCGGATTAATGTTGTAAGTCAACATTAAATTGTTCAAATTATCTTCATTTTGCAATACATAGACCTTTCCAAACAACACACTATAAAACTTAACTATCGCATCAACATCGTCATTGTACCCATCTACGGTACTGAAAGTACATAGTAATTGTGTATTCATATTGTAACCTATTATTACTAATAAATATACAACAATTTTACTAAAAGGTCACTTCACGCAAATCTCCATAGTTTCCACCCACTTCAACCCGAACTGGATACTTTCCACCATCATCCATTATCTCGGCAAGATTCTTCACCTCACCGAACTCCTCCCGTTGGATATCAAATAAAAATGCATCGTATGTGTATAGGAAAAACTTTATTCGTTTTCCGTGTATATAATCGAGAACTTTACGCATTATTCCACAATTTCGTTCAGTTTCGGCAGATTGTAGTAGATAATTGAAAACTTTGTACGAGTTTGTTTTGTCATTAAAAATTGAAGACTTTAATTTTCTTTTGTAAAACCAAGTTTCAACATATCCATTTTGTTTATAGAAGTTCCATGTTTCGTCTACGAAATCTGCAATTCTTGCCATGAACGGAACATTGTCACGCACATCATCGGTTATTCCTCCGTAAATCAAATTAAAAGTAATCTTCTTGGATAAATCATATTCTTCTTCAGTTAGTTCTTCTTTTCCGTGATACAATTTTCCTAAATATCCATGTAAAGATTCGTTGGGTAAATCAAACTCCACGTGATTGCCAAACAAACGAAGGTGATAACTTTCGTAATCCATCATAACGATTGCTCCGTCTTTTCCATACCGACTTACGAAACAATCTCTGTCACCGGTCTTTTTATTCAATGCAGCGTAATTAACTCCACCAAATCTATTACTCGGTCGGCCGGTGGGTGTTTTCATATTATATTGACTATATACCAAATTAGATTCATCCACCAATGATGAATCTCCTAAATTAAAATTATTCACATAAATACCCGACTCCTCAATATCCTTCAAAACATATGAAAACTCCGACTCATATTTGGTCATATTCTCGTCCACGGTATTTATATGTGGGTGTATACTATTGGAAATATCCTTGAAACTTTTTATCATATGCATTATTGGTATAGATCTAATATCATTACACCGAAATTTATCAAACTCAATTTGAGTTAACGTTTTGGCATATACATCCAAACCGATATCCACACAATTCTTCATATCAACAAAATACAACATATTCTTTCGGTCTAGCACATATTTCCTACATTCCGTATTTGCAATTAGTTGTAGCACCCTCGGTTCTGTGGAAATACAATCTGGATGTGAAAATGAAACCACATATATCTCATCAGTTCCATAATGGTGTATCATCAACACAAATGGTTCATCTTTTGTGGGATGTAATCCGTGCCGATACCATATGTACATAAAGCACTCCCCGGTGGACAGGGCATCAAACAACACACCAACATCCTTTCCAGTTTCAACAAATCGCATTTAGTAATATTACATCAGCAACTTCAATTTGTCAACTTCTCTTTTGACTTCTATAAAACTGAAATACATCTGATAGTTTGTCCTGCAATCCAGGTATCTTGGTATTTGCGTTCGTTACCGCACGATGGTTATATTCCGCAACCCCCTCCTCATACTCAACACCACCGAGGTTCACCGTGTTCATTTGTCCTGCAATTTTCCATGTTATCCCAACAATTATGTAAAACGGGTTATCTACAAACAACGATGCAGTGTGTTCACTTATTTCCACAATGGGTGCGTTCTCATCATTTGTCTTGCGGGAAAAGTACCGTCTAACATATCCAGATGCGTATTCCGAGTCATCTGGTTTTGGAAAATGTGGTTTGGGGTGGTCGGAATAAAAAGAAGTATCTTGTCGGGACAAAACTTTATACACATCAATATCGTCAAACTCACTCATACCTATATCACTTCTTTATCTCGTTGGAATTTGTAACATATGTTCCCTCAATTGTTGTTGTCCAACTGTTGTTTGATATGGAATCCGTAATTCCTATTATCGTAAAATGCCCTCTTGTAAAATATAATGTTGGTATTCCAGTGCAATTAAACGCCTCCATAACACGAAACCCAGCAATTCCCATCAATGTAATCTCAAGTTTTATCGGATTAACTGGTCCATTATAGTTCACATTATTCTGTGGATTTTGGTCATTCCTCATTGACTTCATTGCCCGTGGTCTATTGGTGTCCACCATTTCAATCTTTATTTCATTTGTATCAACACCATCCCACTCGAAAAGACCTTTCTCGACTTGAACCTCTATTTTCTTAAAAACTATATATCGTTCAGGATCATCAATGTCATCCTTGTCCTCTGCTTTTTTGGCAGATGTAGAATCCCCACACTCATTTGGAAGCATTTTGTTTATTATTCGGTCCTCCGAAAGTGGTTGGAATGCCCGTGTCTCCTTACTCGAATCCTTGGCATTTGCAGAACCCATTACTTCGGTTGCAACCTCTCCTGACAATTCTACCGATAATGACATTCCCTGAACAATGCTGTTTTTTACATGGGAGTTGAACGTATATATCTCACCACTCCTCTGACGTTCGTCGGTTGAACCTAGTCCTGAATAATTTCTATCCACAATTGCCATAACCGGACAATTCGGTACAGACTTGTCCTCCGCACCCAAATTAAAACTCCACAACCCACCGGATGCCTCCGACATTTTGTTCAATACGTCGGTCATAAATCCCTTAACATCCACCGACTTGGAGACCGCATCTTTAATAATTTCAACATTGATAAATAAATCTTTGAGTCTTCCGGAATATCCCCCCGACCCCTCCACATAATCTGGAAATGGTTTTACTGCCTGTTCCGTTATCCATTCCTTTTTCAAGGTTCCAGTTTTCTGATCCTTGACATATTCACGAATTTGTCTTTGATTTCCTGTACGAATTGCCTTATTTGCCAAAATTTCAAACAAATCATCACGTGGTGATAATTTTAATGCAGTTGCCAAATCGTCTGCTTTCTTCCCCCCAGTTGATGCAGATGCCATCATAGCAATCTTAAGTTCCTGTGAAGATACACCTCTAGTAGATGCAGATATAACTCGGTCAACCGATGTACTGGGACCACCATTCCTGCGTGGTGCAGTTGAATTTGGTATCAACAAAACATCACCATTTAAAGATTTAATATTCGGGTGAGCTGCACAACGGGTTCTTTCACATGTAAATTTAAATAATGTTGCATTTGAACCGTTTTTAGTTAATGCAGTTTTCCCATAAAACTCATTAACAAAATCCACAAAAAGTCCGAATGTAATATAATAACTGGTTTCACTAAACCCAAGTTCATAACTTGACTTTGCGTTAAAGGGGTCGGGTGTAAAATATCTTCCACGTGTAAATTGTCCCTTTGTTACTTTGTCCATATAAACACCATCGTCTTTACCAAACGGATGAGCATCAAAAGTCACATCAACACCCTTCGTATCATCAGACTCATCAAGGTAGTCGGTTAAATGTTTGTTAACAAAATCCTCAAAGTCCTGTGTTCTGGTTTCTTCGTCCTCGGTCACGTCCTCTTCCTCGTCCTCCGTCAATTCAGTGCCACAAGTTTTCTTACCATTCTTAGTTTTTTGTTCATGTGCAAGAGAACCGACATTTTTAATCTCAATAGAACAATCATACCCACCATCATCACGAATCGAATAATCAAAGTTAGTTATCATCCCAATTAAAAACATATAGTTTCCACGACCACGCATTATATGTTTATTTGCATATTGTACATCGTAGTGTAAACCCACTAAACCAGAAGATGCCACATCATCATCCCACATATCAAATGCACTTGACCAATCAGCCGCATCTTGACTGGATCCCTCATCCTTCAAATCTATCAACGCATCTCTTGGAAATGTGTTCCACCCCCACTCCAATACAATTGATATCCCTGTATTAAAAAAATAAGGTTGGAGATAGTCCAATTGAGACCTGCTCCAACAAGTTAATTTAATAGTACTCTCTCTCCCATTTTGCATATTGTCCACAACCTTTGAATCAATTCCTGTAATTCCTGGGCATGGTCGGTGGTGAAACATTTTCTCCTTTACCGTATGCGGTTTTCCAAATACATCATATCCAATGACATTCGAACTTGACTCTCTTGTAGAATCTTCGGAGAATCCATATATATCTTTGAAATCATTTACACCATGCATAACAAATCCAGTATATTTATCCGAAGACCCCTCGGGTTGATATAGTGAATTTGAACATATCCGAACCCAAGCACTTCTTGGCCCACGATACATCTCTCCTGTATATGGGTCGTTTGGATTATCCGGTACTCCCTCGGCAGATTCCCCATTACTTGTATAGTACAATCCAAAATCTCGTTCACGATTTGCAAGTTCATTTCTCACAAAACTACGAACCATCAACACATCTCCATAACTCGAATGAGATTTCGCATCCTGTACACTGGACTCATAAATACTACCTGGTGCGGGAGGTTTTGGTTGTTCATTAAACAATGCATCTTCTGCCTCGGCCATGGTTTCAAACTGAGGTTTGAATACTCCTGATACCGCATCGTAGATCCCATCAAATGCCTCAGAGAATCCTCCAAATGCACCTCCAAAAAGATTAGACATACCCGAACTTTCGTCAGAAAGTCCATCAAACAAACCGGAAACCTTATCCTTTATGGAATTTAATTTATTGTCAAAAAAAGACATCTATATAACCTTTCTATCGTTTGTTTATTTTATTATAGTCATGCAATATCTCCCCAAGTTCTCTTGGAATTCTAAGTTGCGTCCCTGGATTGACATACATTGTCCCCTTTATGTTATTTGCAATTGCAATTATCCACCAATGATTTGCATCTTCATAAAATTTATATGCAAGGTGGTCAAGACGAGTCTTCTCAACCATAACCAAAAATGTATCGGTACTTCTCTGCTTCACCCGTGGATATAATGTAGATGTAAATATTTTTTTACCTGACTCATTTGGTTTTGTTTTTGCGTTTTTATATCTCATATCAAAATATCTCTACTCTGCAAGAGTTTCATACTTGGACTTCAGTCTATTGAATGTTCCAAGTGCATCCTCACCAGGTGCCTTTCTATCCGAATCAGTTGCCGCTTCGTTCGTAGCATTTGGATTCGGCAATTCTGCCAATGACGGATCAATTGGTTTCTGCACATCATAATGTGTCAATTGATGATTAAAGTCACCTCTTGGCAATGAATTATCTTCGGTATCATGTACACTCTCCACCGTAGAGTCTCCAAAATGTCTAGCAATCGTTTGGGGTGCACGTTTTTCAAGTAATGTCATAGAAACTCCCATCGTAACCATCGTTGGATATTGAGCAGACCTTGAGTTGTTTCTAACAATCGAACCATTTAAATAATCATAGTTATTTTCCTTACCATGTTCATTTGAAACTAATTCCCAGGAAGCTTCAGTTGGTACAGTGGTTGATACATCCGTTATAATCACCGGTTGGTTTCGGTACATATCACCCAATCTAAACTTAACAAACGGAGGTATTATAAACGAATCCATTGCCGATAAAGAAACATCTGATGTATATCCTGCTGGTTTTGTTAATCCAACCAAATAATTAATTCGTTGCCACATTGGATGTAACTCCTCAATACTGAATGCTTGACATGTGAAGTCAATTGTCATAGTGCGGGTGAATCCTGAATATATATACACCTTATCTGCTCTTCCCAAATATTGCACCTCCGACCATGTTGCATTTGACCCTTCCGAAAGTGAATTAATAAATGATCTAAACGGTATGAATTTTTTGTTAACAAGATCGTGAAAGTATAGTGGAATTAAATCTTCATTTCTATATTTCCACTGGTTTGTAACATTATTAGGTTCTACCGTCTTTGTATTGTATCCATCAATTCGGAGGGATTGTTCGTCTTTGGAGTAGTCTGGTATTTTCTTTTTATCTAAATGTTCCGAGTTGTTAGTATATTGTTTGTTGTATGTCTGTGACATTGCCTCGTAGTAAGTATCCGTTTTGGCATTTTCACTTTTTTTCCACTTACCATCCACGAATTGAGGTGGATGCATCAGGTTTTCCATTCCAAACGCAGAACTCCGGCCGGTTGCCAATGTTGTTAACACCTCAGATGACTTTATATTATTCAGAACCCCTGGTTCGGTTTTCACATCCAATCTACTTAATACAGAATTGTAATTTTTTTTAAACTCAAGGAGGTCGTTAGCAGCCTTACCAAGTTCCGCATTCGCAGGTGATCTGCGATGTTGTGGTACTAGTTTCACGTCATCAAACTTTTTTTCTATATCATATTTTTTATCATATTCTTTTGACGGACCTCCGGCATACCAGTTATCCGGTACATCACGTCGTTGATCCAATGCAAGTCCAACGTTGGAATTTGTTGATGTGGATGTGGGGTCACCTGGACTTTTATATACCTGTGCTTTATTTTGTTCAAGTTTATCCCCAAGGTATCCCCTGGACTTTCCCTCTGATTTAATGGAATGACGTCGTATTTGATTTAATCCAGGTTGGTCGGATATGTCTGGTTTGGGAGATGGTGTCTGTGATTGTATGTCATTACCTACACTTGACCCACCCGACGTTCCATGTATATTGTGGGTATTTGGTGGTTGTCGTTTTAAACCAAGAAATCCAAACGGATCTTTTGCACTGTCTTCACTAAATAATGCCATATATATAAATATTCGGCAATGGGGTTTTTATCAATCTATGAAATTGGACTTGATTCGACTGAGGATGCAAGACCCTTATGCACCTTCCTACCATCAAGATTAACCGCAATACCCCCAGATTTCATTAAACCTATAAGTTCACCCAACTTTGCCTCCACATTCGTCATATCGGTCGATCCACCGGACTGACCAACGCTTGCCAATGTCTCCACAACAAGTGGTGTGTTTGACTCACCAGCACTTCTACCAAATGCTCCTCCCGAATACCTTGCAAGTTGGTCGAAATCTGCCGTACCTGTACTAGACTCATCGTCAAATATACCACTTGTCGGTGTGGTTGGTTCACCTTGTATAATTCCATCCACATCATCTACATTATTAAGTGCAAGCAGTGCGTATGCAAAATCATATATCGCACTGGTTGCACGGGATAGACCATCCACAAATTCTTGAGATGCAATTGACTTGAGTCCATTAAATGCAACATCAATTCCTGTCCCTGAGATTGATATGGTCGCCAATGCCTCACCTAATTTTACAAATTTTGATAATGCCGATTCGTCTATGTCACTCATCGTATCCATAATTTCTTCAATACCTGCCGACATTCCTTCCATTACATCTTCAACATCCACATCACCAATTGAACTTATATTGGAGAATCCACCGATAATACTTCCAACACCCTCTCCAAGAGCCTTCATTCGTTTTGACAATTCATCAAATCGTTTGGTTATATCTTCGTCTTTCGTAGGTCTCCACCACCAAGTCCCTACATCAACCAAGTCCATCATCTTCCTGACCCCATATTTCATATCCGCCATAACACCATCAAAATCAATGTCATTCAATGTACTCATAGTATCAATGTCGGAGAACGCACCGACAATGCTTCCAACTCCTTCACCCAAACTTTTCATTCTCTCTGACATTTGAGCATAGTAATCAGTTTCCTCTTGTTCATCACCAACATACCAACCCCATTCGGTTAGTTGCATCATTCCCTTAATTCCATATTTCATATCAACCATAATGTCATCCAAGTCAATATCACCCAAAGCACTCAAAGTATCTATGTCGGAAAATGCATCAATGATACTTCCGACTCCCTCTCCCAAACTTTTCATTCTCTCTGACATCTGAGCATAGTAATCAGTTTCCTCTTGTTCATCACCAACATACCAACCCCATTCGGCCAGTCGCATCATGGACTTTATCCCATATTGCATATCTTCCATAATACCCTCAAAATCAATGTTATTCAATGTATTTAAGGTATCAATGTCGGAGAACGCACCAATAATGCTCTGCATCCCCTCTCCGAGACTCTGCATTCTCTGTGAAATTTGAGCATAATAATCAGTTTCTTCTTCCTCGTCACCGACATACCAACCCCACTCGGTTAGTCGCATCATAGACTTTATACCCCATCGCATATCCTCCATAACACCCTCGAAATCAATTTCTCCCAATGCACTCAACGTATCAACGTCGGAGAACGCACCAATAATGCTCTGCATTCCCTCTCCGAGACTCTTCATTCTTTGTGAAATTTGAGCATAATAATCGGTTTCCTCTTCCTCATCACCAACATACCAACCCCACTCGGTTAGTCGCATCATAGACTTTATCCCATATTGCATATCCGACATAATACCATCAAAATCAATTTCTCCCAATGCACTCAATGTATCAACGTCGGAGAACGCACCAATAATGCTCTGCATTCCCTCTCCGAGAAACTTCATTCGTTTTGACATTTCATCAAATCGTTTGGTTGCATCTTCTTCCGATTCATCACTCCACCAACTGGACACGTCAACCAAGTCCATCATCTTTCTGATGCCGTATTGCATATCCCACATAATGCCATCCAAATCCATTTCACCCAACCCACTCAATATGTTCAAATCCGAAAATGCTTGAATTATACTTTGTACACCCTTACCTAGCAATGACATCCGTACCGAAAGGTGTGCAAAATAATCCGAGGCCTCGTCCTCTGTTTCAAACTCTCTACCAAATGTTTCAGGATTAACCAGTTGGACCAACCCTAACATTCCAGTTGTTATTCCTGATATCAACTCACCTACATTCATAGAAGCAAGTTCTTTCAATAAGTCCAAATCTCCAAATCCATCTATCAACGCACGGGCTCCCTCGCCGAGACCTCGCATCCGTTCCACCAGTTTCCCGATTGCGTCCTGCGACTTGCCCTCCGATGCCGTATTCCACATACCCGAGAATGCCGAGTCCTCCTCATCCTCAATTTCTTCATAAATCTCCGAGATTGAAGTGATTATCATTCTCATTGAATCTGCTATCTCACTTAATGCAGTCATATCTACTCCTGTGTCCGAAATCGCAGCCACTCCAGAAAGCATTTGGCCAAATCCTCCCATACCACTCATTAGATCTAAAGTTTCCTCCTCACCACCCAAGTCGTCCATCTCATCAAATAGATCATATATTCCCGCACCCAAATCATTTAGAATAGAACCAACATCTTTCGGTATTGCAGACAAGTCGGTGTTTATTATAGGAAGTACAACATTCTGTATCGAAAGTCCCACCTTAGACATCAACTCCAAGTCCTCTTCAAAGTCAGTTACATCCATTTCATAAAACAGTTCATAGATACCATATCCCAACTCATTAAGTTGGTCTCCTATGGTTTCTGGATTTATCTTAGACATTGCGTCTAGTGGTAAATTATTAAACAACCTAGAAACCGCACGACCTACACTTGATGCCATGTCCATTGCTTCCTCATCCACTTCCTCAATCTCATCAAACAATTCATAAATTCCCTCTCCCAACGTCTCCACGGCATCACCAAGGTCTTCAGTAAGATTTATTCCCTCAAATGCAGAAAATAACTCCGCCATAACATCCCCAACCAATACGGCAATTTTTAAATCTTTTCGGTCTATATCGTTCAATTCGTCAAACATTGCTTCAACACCCTCACCAAATCCTTCAAACACATCATCCCAATCGTCACCCACTTCTCCAATTGTTCCGAGATTACTAAAAAGTCCAGATAATACCCCACCCACACTTCTTGCAGCTTCAAGTAAATCATCATCCATACCACGCATAGGTTCAAACAATGATTCAACACCTTCACCAACAGATTCCAATACATCCCCGAAATCATCCGCATCAAAGTCAATCTCACCAACACTACCTATGCCCTCCAAAATCCTAGCAATTGCATCACCGACTCCAGACATTGCAAGTATTTGATCAGCATCAAATCCTTCAATGGAACTCATAAACTCTGTAACTCCATCACCAAGTCCCTCAAACACATCCTCCAAGTCCGTATCAAACTCGGCAAGTCCTTCTGTTCCAAGTGAAACCAACAATTGAGAGATGCTTGGTCCTATCGCACCCAGCACTGGAACAATTGCCGGGTCTACATCTTCAAGACCCTCAAAGAATTCACCAATACCATAACCTAGACCCTCTAGTATATCCTCCACATCCTCATTCAATTCAAGCAATACACCACCAGAAAACGCACCTAGTAAAGAGTTCATACCCTCCCCAATTATTGAAAAGTTGGGTGCGATTGATATATCCACATCCTCCAGTGAATCAAACATTGCTTCTATTCCGTCACCCAAACCTTCCAACGGATCTTCCAAGTCTGCAACAACCGAGAATGCCAAAAACTCTGGACCAAATGCAGATAGTAAGTCTTTCATACCTTGACCAACCATTGCCATCGTTGAACCCATAGTATCAGGAACACCACTCATTACCTCAAAAATGACATCAAGTCCATCCGCAATCCCCTCAAGGGAATCCCCCATTTCACCAATACCGTCAGCTGCACTTGCAAATACCCCAAGTGCATTTCCCACCGCCTCGATTTCAGGACCAACTTTGCCCAACCTAATAAATTGTTCAATTGGATCATTTTCAGCAAAGAACATACTCATTATGCCATATGAAGCCATGGCTGCACCGAGAACTAATATTGCACCTGCAAGCATAAATGCTCCAACTGCGGCCGATATCAATCCGGGACCAACTTCACCCAGGCCGGTCAAACTATCGATAACACTTACCAAACCATCCATTATAGCAAGCATTGGTTCTTGTAATACAGTCAACGCAGCCCCCATAAGAGCAACACCCACTGATGCAATTGAAGCCGCAATACCAAAGAAGAGCAATGCAGATCCTATGATATAGAGTCCGGCGGCCGCCAAAACAAAGACTAACACATTAGACCCAAGTTCATACATCACCGCAGTCAATTCTTTAACTTTGTCTCCAGAACTCTCCAATGAATTTAGACCATCAACTAACATTTTCATTCCAAGACCAGCAGTAAACAATGCAACTGACAATGGAAGTAAAGCCGCAGTCATTATCCACATGGACAACGCACCCAGTATTACCGCAGGTAAAATTGTTGCCAAAAATATAAAAGCCGCACCTAATCCAAAAATCATTCCAATAGCACCCGACTCTGCCATCGATTCAATCGCATCCCCCATCAACTTCATAGCAGAACCAAGTACCCACATGGCCGCAGAAACAACAAGCAATGGAACGGCAAGGAGTGCAAGACCAATTCCAAGTATTCCAAGTGCCACTGCACCAACTATCACCAACGGAGCAAGCAATGCTATCATTGACACCGCACCAACAAATGCAATCAATCCCAAGGCTGCTTCGGGTGCATCTTTAAGTGAATCCATCGTCATCTCCAATCCCATACCAAACAATGCCATACCTGCACCGGCAACCAACAATGCGGCCGAGAATGGTATCAGAGCAACTGTCATTATTCCCATTGCCACTGCTCCTAAAGCAATTGCAGGGGCCATTAACCCAAGCAATCCAAACGCAAGTCCAAGTTCAAACACAAGTCCAACCAAATTAACACTATCAAGTTCTGAAACTGCATTTGCCATCAAACTAAATCCAGCACCAACCAATATACTTGCAGCTGCAACTGGAATCATTGCGATTCCCAATACACCAAGTGCAGCTGCACCAAGAAGCACTAATGGAGCCATAAGACCTATTAACGAAACTGCTCCTGCAAATGCAATTAAACTACCTGCACTGTCACCGAGTGATACTATTGCCGGACCAAGTGTATCAATTGCATCCGACAAAACCCACGCACCCACTGCCAATATACCAACGGCTGCACCAAGAGCCATAGCCGCACCCGCACCAATTAAAATCGCAGGAGCAAGTATTCCTATGCCCGCAAATGCAACTTGCAATGCAATTACCTTTGCAATTGATTCCCACTCTAAAGTATTTAACGCATCTGTAAATGTTGCGAACGCACCGGACATTATATCCATTGCATAAGCCGCAGGAACAAGTGCTACACCAAGAACTGCAATTGCGGCCGCACCTGCCAATAAAGCAACTGCTCCAACACCACTCTTCATAATTGCACCGATGGCCATGATTGCAACAGTAAACGCACCCAATGCAGTAATACCAAATAATAAACCACCCCAGTTGACATCACCGAACATATCAAATGCATAAGCAGCTGGCAATAAAGCCGCCCCTATTGCAGCGATTGCAAGTGAACCTTTTAGAATTTTATCTGCATTTTGATCCATTACCTTTCCAATTGCATAAAGTCCACCCACCAAAACTCCAAGTGCAGCCGTGCCCTTTAATACACCATCCCATGTAACTTTACCAAATTCTTGAAATGCTTTTGCAGATACCCACAATGCACCCGATAAAACCAATAATGCGGCCGCACCTTGTAGGATTTTTTTCATATCAATTGAATTAAATTTTTCAGCAAAACTTGTTACACCCTTACCACCTTTATCTGTGTCTACATCAGGCATGGAATTCTTTGATACATCCGATCCACCACGGGTTCCAGATGAAATCGAGTCCGTTACCTTTTCCTGTGCAACATCCTCGGCAACATCTTTTGCTTTGTCTGCAACCGTACTCTTTATTTTATCTTTTGCCTTTTTCGTTGCACCTTTGACCGCATCGTCTGAACTGAACATTCCGGTTACCTTCTTTGATAATCCATCAAACATAGTTCTCATTTTCGATCCAAGTGAAGTTGCGCCGGTTTCTCCTCCATTAAAAAAGTCACCAAGTCCCTTTGTTAGGCCTGCAAGGGCCTCTTTACCACCTGTGAACATTCCTGAAATACCTGTTCCGACTTTTCCTATCAATGGACCCAATCCAAGTAACTTAGTATTTAGAAGAACAACAGAACCAATAATAAGTCCAAGTGCAGTATATGCAATATCCCCAAAACTTCCAAATCTTTCACCAAGACCACTAAAATCTCCTGTCAATGCTCTAACTATATCAGACAACACAGTGAACGGCATCAGTATCAATTTTGCAGTTTCAAATAGAACCTGTACAATTGGTACTATCAATGAAAAACCTACCTCAACAAGTGGCAATAGTTTTTCACCCAGTTCGGTCATAATTGCTCTGAATCGGTCTTTAAGTTCATTCATCTTGCTCTGCATCAACTCTTGCTTGATCATCTCCTCACCCTGTTGCTCCAAAGACTTATTATTGCCATCTTGCAGATCACTCTGCATTTGCATATACCGATTATACATTTTCTGTTGTTCGGCCGTTCCATGCTTTAATGCTTCAAGTTGCTTTTCACGGGTAAGTTGTGTTCCGATTTCACCCACAGTCATACCGGCTGCCTCTGCAAGTTTCTTTTGTTGGAAATAACTCAGTTCCGTCCATTCACCTGCCTGTTTTATTGTTTCCAACGATGCTTTTTGCATTCCTACAATGTCACCCTCAAAAGCAAGTTGTCTTTACTTTGCGAAACTTAAATGACGTCCTGCAAAAACCGATGCCTCCATTTCACTTCTAATACTCGATTCAAAATCAAGCATATGAGATGCAGCCCCACTTAATGTTTCAAGGGATACACCAAGTCTACGTGCTTCAACAGATGCGTGTATCAATTCTTTTGTACTTCCTCGTATCAATGCAAGAGTTTCATCACTTGCTCCTGCAACATCTTCCATAACCTTATCCAAAGGTACACCGGCAGCCTTTGCCATTCCAGTTGCAAGGTGCATTGCACTTCTTGCCGACTCCGCAGTTCCGTCTCCAACTCTTGATAACACATCCAACGCACCCGCAGCGTTTGCAGTTGATACCGCATGATTCTCTGCAAGGAGTGCAACCATTTCAACATTTTCTCTAGTTGCCATTACAAGTGTTCCAAACTGATTAGTCAACGCACTGGCTGCGTGAAATGCGTGTTCCAGACTTATCCCAAACTTTTGGAATTCAACATTTACATTCCTGGCAATATCCTCAATTTCCGCAGTCTGATCACGACCAAGTCCAACTTCACGTCTAAAGTCTTCGGCAGCTTTGTCCAGTTCAAGAAACCGAGAAATGGCAAGGCCGATCAGAACAAATAATATACCTGCACCTATGATGGCAGGTGAAAACAAATTGGCAAACATACTGGTAAGTCCTGTGATTTGCTTTCCCATGTCCTTGAAACCATCTTTAATTATGCCGAATTTTTCCGATGCACTTACTGGACCAAGAATGCCATCTTTACCATTCTGTTTGTGCAATTCTGCAATTTTTGAGGAGATTCCCCCGATGCCTTGGACAACTATGTCCTGCATTTTCTCTTTAGATTTCTTCATCGGTTCTTCCAATGCAGATCTCATAGCCGTACCCAATAATGGAACTTTACCTACAATGTCGAGCATTTTATCGTGAAATGCATCGGTCTGCTTTATTATGGAATCTGACCAAACTCCGGTCCCCGTTGCCTCAAGAGCAATTTCCTGAGTTTTCTGAGCAAGTCCCAAAGCCTCTTCTGCCAAATCATTCTGTTCCTCTTGTCTTTTAACCATCCGGTTCGCATAACCAATGTTTGTCGAATTTACGGATGCTATCTCACCATGAATCTTCTCGGCATCTGCCAATGCGGCCTGTTGATTTTGATATGCTTCTTGTTGTCGTCTGTTCAGATCATCGGTAAGTTTATGATAATTTTCCGGCAAACTTGCAAGACCAATCGGATTTTGTACAGCCTGATCGTACTCCGGCATATTCTGCATTCCTGCATCTTTATATGCAGATGCAAGTTCCTTGTTAGACACCTTCCGTGTTCCACGTTGAATTGTGGTGAGAAGTCCCTTGAGATTTTCAAATGCACCTTGTTGGATTTTAAATCCGTTTGCCTGACTTTCAAATTGTTCCAAATTATTTCTTGCCTGTTCAATTGTCTCCATTCCCTTTAGATTCGCATCAAGTGTAACAGAAATTTGACCAACTGCTTCATAGTTTCCGATTTCTCGGTTAAGACCCTCCATTGTGTCCTGTAGGAGTTGTGCTTCCTCGGCTGCATTTTTATACTCATCCGATGTTTTATCCATATTCACCATGCGTTTGGTTAAATCGGTATGCTCCGCACCAAGTTCTTCAACCTCACTTCTATAGTCTGCAATGTCGTCACGACGAGCATCCAGATATTCCCGTGCAGCCGAACTTTGTTTTTGCAGATCTGCAACATAATCGTCTGCAATTCCAGGCAAATCGTCACTGAGTGTACCTTTTTCTGCCGATTCCTGCATTTGTCTGGCAATATCTGTTCGTTTGTTCGCAAGTTCTTCCAGCCCAGACAAATCAACATCATTCGTAGTTGTGACAGCACCCAACCAATCCTCAGATGTGATTCCAGTGTTGGCTCCTGCGTTGGCACTTTCCGAAGCAAACTTCTTCTGTTGGTGCAGTGCCATGTCCGACGCCATATCAATATTTCTTGCAAGATGACTTGTTCCGTCAGTCATATACTGCATTGCAGTTTTATGTCCGTCTTTAAGAACTTCGACAGATTTCTGCATATCAATATAATTTCCCTCCGAATCTGCGGTTGCCGTTGCTGACATTTGGTCTGCCTGTGCAGCCCCTAGAGTTTCTGCGGCCGCATTCCGATTTGTCAGTGTGATTTCTTTAGCCTGTGTTGCAGTTGCTTCGTGACTATCATATTCGGCAGATAAGTCATTTACAGATGAAGTTGCAGTTGCAACTCCACTGGCAAGTTCCGATATATTTGACACCGCAACCAACGAACCACCAGGTTCACTTTTTCCTCCGACTTTCGTCCCATCCAATGTTGCGGTCTTAATTACGTGTGCAGATGCTCTAGACATCGCAGTATATTCTTTCGCCAAGTTTGCCATCAAACTTTGCATCTTTATTAAAGCAGAATTTGTGGACTTCGCAAGTCCTCCGACTCCAGAATCTATCTTTGATATTTCCTTTGACAACGATGCACTTATACTTTCGGTTGATGATATGACTTTAGAATTTGCATCCTTTTGTTTATCAACATAGTTCAGAAAACTATCAACAAAAGAATCTAAATCTTTTTCAAGGTGTTTATTTACACCTTTAGTTGCCTTCAATATATCACCTAAATCTGCCTTTTGATTTTTCTGTTTTCGCTTATATTCCTTTATAAACGATATCAAGTTTGCATCAGTTGCACCAACTGACTTTATCAAACTTTGATACAAGTCCGCATTATGCTTTTTGAGAATATCAATAAGTTGTTGAATATTCTCATTTTCAGATTCATCCTGGTCCGGTGGCATAATGATATTTCCTGTGGAACTTCACACTCATTTTTTGCGACGTTGTGCAAGTTTTGCAAGATTTTTTTGTAGTCGTAGTTGGTTTTTCTTACTGTTATCTGACAAACTTTCCGCATCTGGAAGCATATACTCTGCACTAACATAATCATCCAACGCTATCTTTGCATCCGCAACTGCACTAATTGCCTGATGTAACTTGGGGTCTTTCTCGGCAACTTTAAGAAGTCCCTTGGTGTAACCTCCCAAAATGGCAGTTGCAATTTTACTCAAAATTTCATTTATCTGTGCTTCGGTGTATAACTTCTTTTTCATTACAAAAACTCCTAAATATATGTAGATATATTCATAAATATAAAAGAACTCCGTTTTGTGTTAAAAACGGAGTTAAAATAAACCCAGTCAATGTATCAAAAAATTGACTTATTTATATGAACGTTTTGGTGAACGAGCCTTTGCAGCGGATGCCTTAGACTTTGCATCTTGTTGAGCCTTTTTTGCTTGCTCGTTTTCCTTGTTCTTTACATCGATAAGTTTCTTGGCATAAAACCTTCTAAGATGTATCGGGAGATTGTAGACAATTTCCTGCGTAAACGCACCTTGACTGTAATAAGATAAGTTAAAAACCTCTTCGTGGAGGTTGACCTTATACTCGGGCGGTAGGGTAAAAAAAGTCTACCCCAAGGGGCAGATTCATCCTTTCGGTATATCCCGTTTCTTCAGACTCAAAATTAAAGGTCAAATCAATATCAGGAGTATTTTCCTTAATGTGATTGCGGAAAGACAAACTATCCCTTGCAAGCAACTCGGTATCCACATATTTCTTAATCTTAGTTTTATCATCTTCACCATCAAGTGCCTTAATAACATACTTAAGACGTGTCGTAACTTCACTTGACTGGTTCTTATCCCTTGAAAACTTTTTAAGACTCTTTAGTTCTGCATCAATTGCCTTTTCATCCGAGTGCTTCAGTAGACTCCAATGTATCTTCTTCTTACTATACGGAAGTTCATATTCAAATAAGTTTCTTCCACGTTCTGCACTCTCAAAGTCAAATTCCTTATTATCAAGGTGAGTTAGATCAATTACATCTTCAACATCGTCACCAGTTGATGGGTCCTTAAATTTAACCTTATAGTCCTTACCATACGCAAGAATTCTTGCGGCGATAAAAATTGCATTCTTATCACCAACTAAAATATCGTCAAGAGAAATGCCAGGTGTAACAATAAGTTCTTCAAGCAATTTATCAAGAACAAGACCCTTCTTAATCAAGTTTTGACTGGTCAGAATGTCTTCTTCCTTTGCAGTCATGTATTTGATGTCAACCTTACCTCTTGCAAGTGGAGACTCGGGTGGGTAGAACCAACCACGACTTGGTAAATCAATAACCTCACTCGGGTATTGTGTAGTTTGTACCTGATCCGTTTGTTGTGAAAACACAGGTGCATCTTGCGTTGGTGTTGATTGCGATGGGGATGGTTGTGCCTTTTGTTGGGTCGATGCCGTCTTTTCCGCATCCCTTCGCATTGCTTCCTTAACTTCCGGTGGAAGTTCGACTGGTGTATTATCGTCTGCCATAATTTGTAACCTTTTTTAATTTATACATTAAACCTTAACAAAATATATATATTCGGTCAATGTATTTTTTTTTCTTTTTTTGATATATAATCAACCAGCAAGTGCAAATTTCATAATTTCATCATGCTCACTGTAGTCAAAGAAATTCTTATCCTTTCTACCTTTCCATGTCTTTAAGATAGTAATACCGATGTTAGCATCATTAATTACAAGTTTCTTCCCACCTTTCGTGACAAAAACCATTCGTCCGGAACTGGTGTCAATATCATAAGGTCTACGAAACTTTCCCTTTTGTACCATCTTTAATAAAAATTTAAGAAGTGCGTGGTATGCAGGTTTAAAAGACTCATCCAACCGAATGTCAGTTGAATTTTCCTCGGTTACCTCTTCAAAGAGTTCAAGAATAGTTTGCTTTAATAAAGTCTTATTCATATTAAATAAATATATACTGGCCAAAAAAAAACTTCCCGTAGGAAGTTTTTTTTTTGTAAAAACCGGAGTTGGTGTATTATCAATTTAGTATTGAAGAATTGCGTAGTCGTATGACAATGTCAATTCAACGGTCATTGGATCACCAGTTGCCCAGTCAAGTGTACCGAAAGTTGCGTTGTTGATAAACGCACCCTTGATTGTCCACTCTTCAACCTTATCACCAACAGGTCCGAGCATATTGAATACCAAGTCCTTCTTATAGAAGTCTGCATATCCGTTTCTTCCTGTAACTGATTCGTGGGAGAGACGAACCCATTCCATTGTTGCTTGCGCTGCACTTGGAACAACAGGATCATAAAGTGTCATTGTGATGTCTTGCCACTCTGCCTTACCTGCACGGACTTTACGTTTGATGTTGATGTGATCCAAGGTATTAACCTCGATTGCTAGTGTTGGACGTGACATCCCCTTAATAAGATATGCGGGAATCCCGTCAACGTACATAATAAAGCGATTTGAAGTTTTGGGTTCAAACGCCGTAAAAAACATTTCTTGTGCTTCGATTAACTCTGCCATAATTTAACTTCTCCAGTTTATAGTTTAGAACTTTTAGATAAATATGAATTAAAAAATCAAAAAAACCTTTTTTTCAAAATTTCAACCTCATTTATTTAATAAATATCAACAAAGAAAAAAATATATTTATTTATCTTTCCTTAATTTCTTTCCAACCAATTTAGCAGAACCATATAAAACTGCACCCACGAACTGGAAATGTTGCGGTCCTGGCCAAGGAAATGATAACCCAATCATACCAGTTGCAAACAAAGTTAATAATGCCATACCTTCAGGACCTGCAAACAAAGTTGATAAAGTAAATCCTCCACCAAGTGCAAGAATCATATCTCCCATATCAAAGTCGTAGTCTGCGTTACCCGTGAACGTCATGTTCAACCAAATATAAATTAGAATACCAGCAACTGCCATTCCTGCAATTCTCTTGGTTTTTGGATGTTTTTTCAAAAAGGCATCCAAGGCCTTGAGTTTTTCTTCTGTCCACTTACCTACCTTGGTACTTGCAAGATAATCACCAATTGCCTTTATTACGTCCTTGTATGCCTTGAATCCCTTTTTAACGAGTTTGAACAACCACTCCATGCTAAACTTAATCTTAGCAAAGAATTTGAATACAGTTTTATCAAGAAACAATTTAACCAAGTCCACCAACTTCAACGATACCTTGGAGGCCAATTCCTTTATAAACCCCCAAATCTTTTTAAGTCTACCTGGTATGCTCAACTCAGTCAACACAGAACAATCTTCGTCTAGTTTATGCTTACGCACAAACAAAACAAACTCATCATATTGCATTTCGTGCAAAATATCCGTAAGAGACATATCCATTTAAAATAAATATATATCGACACAAAAAAACCCCCCGCATATGCAGGGGGTTTTCTTTTTTGTTTGGTTTTTAGTATAAATTATCCTTCAAAACTTGCACCGGTCGGTGTAAGACTGAAATCAAGAATTACAAACTCAACTGCCTTTGCTGGTTGCAAGAAGATCTGACCATACAGAATGTTTCTGTCAATCAACGCAGGTGTGTTGTTGGTTTCGTCCATGATTACACGGTAAGCATACAGACCATGTCTTTGTTGTACACTTTCCAAGTATGGATTTACAATACTCAAGAAACGATTTCGTGTGGCAGCCACATTTTGTTCGAATATCAAGAATCTTGCGGTACTTGCAATGAACTTCTTGAGAGCAATCATCAAACGACGTACGTTAATTCTGTCAAGAGCAGATGGACGTCTTTGAAGTGTCTTTTGACCGAATGCCACGATGCCCTGTCCTGGGAATGCAGCGATTGGATTAACCTTACCTTCGTACAGTACATCTCTCTCTGCGAAGTTAAGACGATCCATAACACCAACTGCCTTTTCAATTCCACCACGATTCAAACCGGCAGGTGCGAACCACTCTGCGGAAACCTTATCGTTGGACGCATATACTGCTGGCATAACCGCACTTGGTGGGAATGGCATAATCTTGTTAGTGGATGGGTCGATAATCTTAACCCACGGATAGTATGTTGCAGCGTAGTTGGTATCAAGTGTTGTTACCATATCAACTGCGTCATCTACTCTACCTGGTTGGTTGGCAGCCCCAACACAATCAAGAATGTAGAAACAATCTTCACGGGTTTCACACAGATCAACTCCACGATTAACAACATTTCTATGAAGGTCGAGACTCAAACCAGGAGTCACAAGCAAGTTAATATCAAACTCGTCTTGATTACTCAAAGCCGCAAATGCTTTCTTGTATCCCTCTGTTCCTTCCGTATGTGGTCCGGAACAATTGAGTCCTTGTGCGTTTTGTGGTGAGATAGCCGCACCCAAACGTATTGGATGTGTAGGTGAGTGACCATCAAAACCACCTTGGAAACCTACGAGGAATCTTCTTGCACGAACATTGACATAATCATTTGTTCCAAGCAAATCTGCATCCACAGGTTCCGTGATATGTGTTTCATAATCACTACTTCCATCTGGCTGTGCGTCAAGACTGACATATTGTCCAGGTTCGTCAAGGTAGAATCCATTTCCGGCAACACCCGCACTTGGTGGGATTGGGGCAAACAATTCAATTGAGTTGCGTGACGATTCTGGTAGTTCAAGCAATCCATCAGGACTTTCTTGATTAAACACCGTACCACAGAAGTATCTTCCTGGGTTTTTCTCGTAATGACTTGCATAACTCCACTCTGGTTCTGGCAAGTTAACATTTGCAAGAGGGGATGCGTACGGACCATATCCGTATGGCATTGCATTCGCAGGAGCATATGCGTCGTCTGGCATTTCAATACGAATCCAATTACTCTTGTTTCCATAGTCACCATGCTCAATAATCTTACCCTTACTATCAACAGTAACTTTTCTATCACCGATAACACGTGGTAAGTATTGTGGACTTCCTGGATCAAGATTCAAGTTGTCATAATTTTCAAGAACTTCTTGATTCTTGTCATTATCGTTGAATCTACGAACTACCAAACTAAACGTTCCATAATCCGTTCCTTGTAATGAACCTGGAGTTTTAACATTGTAGATACCGACTTTAATCTCACGGTTTGCAAGTGTTCCTTGGTTGCGAGTTGCAACTCTGAACAAGTCATATCGGTCATCACTGATAAGTTGTGACTTTACCCACGGAGTCTTTGCTTCACTGATACCTTCGTCTATAAAATCCAAAGGTCCATCGGATGATGGTATATCAAGTGCAAGCTTGAATGATTGTGTTCCTGATGTTGCCTCTGCTACCTTACGTGCGGTGTCTTCAAAATATGAATACAAATATGCAGTTTTTGTGTTCTTTTGTGGTGCTCTTCCAAATACGTTGTTTATACTATCTGGACTTGCAGGATTAAGAGAAAACTTACTTGTTATATACTCATCTGCATGACCGGCATCTTCTGTTGGGTTTGGAAGTGCAATTTCCGCAAGTAAATCCCCATCGGAAATGTCTTCGTCTGTCATGTGTGCCTTACGACCATCTTCATATGCAAAACCTTGATATGTTGGTTCATCCGAACCTGCTTTCAATGTATTTGCAAGAACACCGATAACGAATTCGTCACCTGCTTCGATTGATCCAGATGTTGTCTGGGCAACTGCTTTAATAACCACAGGATTTTGTTGTTCATATCCTCCAAGTGAACCCACTCGAACGATTGTCACAACACCCTGGTGCTTGAGATACTGTTGTGCTACCCACGGTTGGTAATACTTACCATCTGGTGCGCCAAATAGATCTTCCAAATCTGACTGACTTCTTACTACCGTTGGTGCAAATGCTGGTCCTCTATCAAAAGGACCTACGATTGCTCCACCTATTTGAGATATACCTTGTGCCAAAAATGACTGGTCGATTTCATTGGTGAATACTGCTGGACTTACTACTCTTTCTGCCATCTTATTTTGTCTCCTTAAATTTTAGGTTTATATGATTAAAATCGGATGATTGACTTTTTATGATAAATATGAGTCAAAAAACGCAAAAACCTATATTTATTACTAATTTTTCGTATCAATATCTTTTAGATACATTCCCCGAGCAAAATCTGGACGACCTGGACCGTACTTTTTAGTTATTCTAGCAGACAGTGTGGATTCACGTTTCTGTAAATCAGAGTACACTCCACGGAGTTCGTCTTCTGCCGAATTAATTTCAGATTGTTGTTCTTCAATTTGTATTTTCTTCAAATACACCTCACCCAACTCCAATAACAATGACTGGTACTCTGCATTTAAGTTAGTGACCTCATCGACTTCATCGGTTGTAAATTTTATTTCATTAGTTTCCATATAACTAATATAAGACAAATCAAACTTAAAATCAACTATTATTTTTCCGAACAAACTTAATTTTAAATTTTTCCGTAGTCATCTTATCCGTAGTTATCTCTGCTGACCATACATCTGATATGTCAATTGTCAATGTTTCATCACAATACACCTTTGACTTCGAACCTTCTATGTCCCATAATAGATGACTACCACTTCCATCCTTCTTGAATGAAATGTAATACGATTCACCAAGTAATATAAGTTCATAATATGCTTCATCATTCCATGTATGAATTTCATATTCCATATCGGTATTTTCAAAATACAACTCTCGGTTCGTTCGTTTCAAGGTAAATATATTTCGTGACGGGAGTTCATCCTCACCCAAAACCCCTCCTGGTCCTGAAATTGCTTCCCCGGTAAATACCACCTTTCGTTTCGTAAGACCTCGTTGAGTTGTGGTTTGATTATTAAAAATCTCAGGAAGTAAATATGCGTTTACCGTTAAATTAAATGTCGTAGTTACCACTCTGTCATCATCAGATGGAACTTCTATTGTGTTGGAAAATCCCTGTACCGAGGCTCTGAATTTAAGTCTTCGTGGGTCACCCCAATAGTCATCACTTGCAAAATTTATTTTCTCTACAAGTGTATTCATCTGCTCAACATATTCGGTTGACATTGTAAAATCATATGTCAATACAACATGATCAGGAAATGTCACATTGTGTATCTCACCCGCAGGTTTAGTTCCAGATAATGCACTGAACCTATCGTACATATTATACTTATCAAATTTCTTTACGAACGGAACCGTTAAATACTTGTTGAATGTTACCAGTTGGTCATCACGTTCCATGTTACTTCTGGTAAATATTATCATCGGACGTTGCAGCTGGCCCTGCTTGTCTCTCAATACACCATCCTGTTGTATTGCCGCCCACCTTTCTGGGGATGCGTGTCTAACAGGAACTTCAATTGCCTCTCCTCCTGGACCCAGCACTCTTGGTTGTATTACATTTATAAAATACTCATATAACACATTATCAATATCCATCAATGTTATTGAATATTGTTTAAAACTCTCAGTTTCATCCATTCGCATTTTGGATGCACGATTATCAGTTTCCAGTGAGTGTTCTGGTTTCTTCATATCAGATCTGTACGCATCCTCCGATACACTCGGTGGAGTTGTATTCAATCGTGCCTTAAATTGCTCAGTTCCATCCCCACCAAGTTTTTTTAAAGTTATGAACGGATTATTTACTGTATCATAATCTGCCATTATATATCCCTCTCAACAATATTCAATTTACTAATGCGAGTCATATGTGCATTTGATATCAAACTATAATTTTTCTCAGGCTGTCCTCCGAGATACTGATTTTCAACAATATTGGATATTTCAAAATACGCATTCTCCCACAATACAATATCTCCAACTTGTGGATATACATCTTTCATTTCACACAATTTCTGGTGAAATCTAAACAATGTTCCCTTCTTCACATCTGGACCAAATCCCTCATATAATGTGCTTTCTGGATCAGTTTCGACTAAACAGGTTGTTTGTACACCTTGAAAATAACTTTTCTCAACACTTTCACCATACAAATTTGCAGATGTTTCATGTGGATTAATTTTATATATAACGACAAGTTGCTCAATTATATCTGCCATCAGCTCACCATTTATACTATTCATAAAACGCACATCTCGTCGTGAATAATATCTGCCGCGTGACCTTTCCATACTATCCTATGTATAAAAAGTTTGGAACTTTTCTCAGATTCTCTTGCAAATTATCAGATACTTGATTAAGTTGCTCACTTGTAGTGCTACGACTCGTAACTTCCAAATCCTCACGCAATTCAGTAATAAGTTGCTCTTTCTCCGAAGCCGCCTCTTGACGAAGTGCATCACCATCAAGTGAAGTTTCTCCTCCAGGAATCGGAATACTTTGATATTTTGCACGAATTGATCCTAATAATTCCTTGCACGTTGATAGATAATATTTCATTATCCACCTCTTTCCAACATCATTGATAGTTGCAAAACTATGAAATTGATATGGGGCATTACTCGCATCCGTTACACTTTCATGTGGTCTGTGGAGCTCCGTGTCCGAAACATCACCATTTGTACCATCGTCAAGACCAGATTGAGTTTCATCAACGACAACCTGTTCAGTTGTTTCCTCCGTAATCTCCGTTTGTGTTTTTGGCATTACGTTGAATTCATCAGCATCGACATATCCCTGAACCGCTGCTATATCACGTTCTCGTTTATATACATAATCAAACCACAGTGTAAAATCTTTTGTAGGTATCGGGAATATTGTGAGTTTGTTATTTATTATTTCAAACCCGTATGAACTTCTTCTGACTTGTTCATTAAACTCAATTGCCTGCAATCTCATTAAATCCTCGTTCACCGGTCTTAGCAAAAACTGCGTTCCTACCGGGTGCATCCCGTTCCACCCAAACTCACTTAATAAATTTGAATGTGCCATGCCAGAGTTTGCCATTGGGTCAAATATTTTATTTAAACTTGGTGGTGGGTTGTGAAATATTCGTTTAACCTCAATTCTTTCTAATTTTTTCTCACCAGTTCGTGGGTCTGTATAGTATTGTGTGAATAATCCCTGCAAGTCATATGTCTGCACCCCTGCTTTAACCTCCAAACTTGCCTTTCTCCAGTCAACGTTTCCACCTGCTCCGACTTCCGCACCATATGCTTCTGCAAGTTTTAAATAAAATGGCAAAGGTTGTGTTTGTAATACCGATGTTGTCAAATTCACACTTGTGGATGTACCTCGTAAACTATATAAATTCTGCTTAATTGAAAATTGATTTATTTGTGCACTATATTCGGCAATTGCCTCTTCAAGACAAGCATAAAATTGCACATCAAGCATTTCAATATCAACGACAGGATATCCAAGTCTAGTGGCTGCCCAGTCAGCAGCCTTTGGTGCAAAATTTATAAATTCAGAGTCGGTGTCAAAGAACCCAAACGGAGTCTTTCCTATGGGTGAACTTGCAGTACCTTCCCACCTAACTCTCTCTAGTTCCGTGTTTTCAGTATCTTCCATGTCTATAAATATATTGTTGTATCACTAATCGTTATAAAATAAAAGAGGGGTTCAAACGAACCCCTCTTAAATTTTTTGTTATTCCAAACAGAATTACAGAGACTCTGTACCTGAAACGGAGAGTTTTCCGTAGAATTCTGGACGAACCATCTTCTTGGCATAACGGGTCATTACACCACGACGTGGAGTAAAGTTGACCGGATCGTATACCAATGGAGTTTGGATCAACGGAATGTACGGAGCATAAACTGCACCTGTTTCTAGGAAGTTAGAACCACGGAATCCAACAAGAACTTCACCACTTGTCATGTATGGGTTCTTGTAAACTTGGAAACGATTGTTCAATGCACCAACCTTGGTAACACCCATTGCGAACTGGGACTGATTTCCATCAGTGTCAGCAGCGTATCCTGGGATACTTTCAAGAACGGTTGCCACTTGTGGAGAACAAACCAAGAAGTTTGCACCACCACGAAGAGTCAATTGATGAATTGTGTTACTCACCTTTTGAATCTTTGTGCCGAGCTTCTGGAACAATGTTCCTTGAGTCTCACCACCTGTAAGAGCAGCCGATGCGTCAAAGTCACCGCCGTCTGTATGTGCATTCGTAAGAAGCATGTCAAGAATTTCCAAATCAATTTCCATTGAAACGTATTCGGAAAGAAGTGACGTAAGTTCTGCTTCTGCGTCAACACTATGGTAAGCATTGAGGTCTTGTGCCAACTCAGGTGTCCAAACTGCCTTCAACTTACGTGTCTTTGCAACGATTGGTTCACTCTTGAGTTCCAAGTTAACTTCGGGAATTCCGACGTCATCACCGGTAGTCTTTGCATCACTGTGGAAGTCTTGTTCAGAACTTACTTCGAAGTCACCACGTGTGCTATCAGTTGTCTTAACATGGTAAGTAAGTTTACCAGCGTCTGCAACTGCATCGTCTGCGTCCGTGATCAAGTGAACGGTTTCACCGTCAGCTTGCAATTCCGCACCTGTGATTCGGTATGTATCGTCACCTACGGTGAACGCACGTGCTCCATCGGCATCTGCGTCTGCTGGTGCAACGATGTAAGTTTGAACCACCTTTGCATCGTCACCTTCACCTTCTGTTACTGCAACAATTGCAACACTTGCGGCTGTTTGTTTATCATTCAACGAATAACCATGACGACCTGTGCCGTAAAGACCACCTTCTGCCTTGTCGGTCGAACCGTGCTTTGCATTTGCTGATCCACCGAACAAACTTGCGTTTCCGGTAGAACCTTGTCTGGATTGGTCTGATCCGTACTTGAAGTCCAAGTAGAAAATCAACCCAGATGGAAGATTCATTGGTTGAACCGAAACGAATTCCTTCGCTGCGATTTCTGCAAACACACGACGTACGAGGGGAAGTGCTACTCCACTCCATTCCTCAGAACCGGAACCACCTGTTCCACTTCTGCCAGCCTCGTCAATCAGCTGCTTTGCTTGGTTTTCAAGAAGAATAGCCATGCCACTCTTCTCTGTATCGTTTCCGATACCTTCTAATAATCCAGTCTTTTCCCACTTGGAAACAAGACCACGGGTTTCTGCCATGAGTTTTGCTTGTGGATTTTGACTATCTTTTAGTAATTTACTAATTTCGCTCATTTTATCAATTCCTTTGATTGTTAATTTTTTTGATTTTACTCAGCAATTCCGGCAAGTTTCTTGAAACGGTTGGCAAGGTCATTACCTTCCGACAAGATTTGCTTGGACGGTTTTGTTGATTTAATTGCCTTGGATGCAAATCCTTCAGACAGTGTCTTCGTTGACTTCTTTGCAGGAGCAGTTTCTACCTCTGCGGTTGGTTCTTTTGATTCAACTGTTGTTCTGAATGATTCTCCAAGAGTTGCGTAGACCAATTTTGCTTCACGAACGTTCTTCGTGAGGTCAAAACTTTCTACGACCTTCAATTTTTGATCCTCTACCAACGCAAATTCCTTAAACAACTTATTTGTATAAAGAAGTTTTGCATTTAGCAAATTCACTTCGTTCAACTTACCACGCAAATATTTATAAACCTTGCGGTATTCATCGTTTTCTTTCTGAAGTTTTTCATTGGCTGTCTTGAGTTCTTCAAGTTCTTCCGTGGAGTCTTCGTCCACCACATCGGCAGATTCTTCTTCCAATTCTTTAAGAATCTCTTCAAGATTGATTTCTTCATCTTCTTCTTCAACGACGTCTTCTTCAGCCACAACTTCGTCTTCCTCAGTAACGGCCTCATCTTCTTCGTCTACGATTTCGATGTCAATTTCTTCTTCAAGATCGTCAACAACTTCTGTATTTTCGTCTTCCTCACCGAGTTCCGCATCTTGTGCGTCTGTTTCGGGGAGTTCTTCGTCATCACTATCTGCGATGTCTACTTGGTTGTCTCCGTTTCCAATTTCAGAAGAATCAGATTGCTCTTCAACAGCATCTTCGTCCTCTTCCTCAACTTCTTCCTCATCATTAATTGCCAAGTCATCTTCTAACTCTTTAATGATACTTTCGAGATCAAGACTATCTTCGTAAAGATCGTCTTCTTCAACTTCATCAGATGCTTCTTCTTCAGCAGCCTCTTCTTCTTCAGCTTCTTCTTCAGCAGGTGCTTCTTCTTCAGCAGGTGCTTCTTCTTCAGCAGGTGCTTCTTCTTCAGCAGCTTCTTCTTCAGCAGCTTCTTCTTCGGCAGCGTCTTCTTCAGCTTCTTCTTCAGCAGTGTCAACTTCGTCATCCTCTACGGCAACTTCGTCATCGGCAACCTCAAGATCATCTTCGGCAACCTCAACTTCGTCATCTTCAAGTGACTCGTCTTCTCTTAGTTTCTTTGTAAGCATACTTTGCAATTTTGGAGCAAATGCCTCCTCAAGTGCAAGTCGTGCATTAGCAAGTGCAGTCTCACGAACAGCCTTCGCATCAGCAATAGCCTCTTTCAATAATTTACTCATGGTGTAATATTTTCCTTGATTAATTTTCTAAAGTCATTAAGGACTTCAATCAGGTTAAAACCTTTGGTCTTGTTTCCAATCATGTGGAAGCATTTTGAAATAATAAATATATATTTACGTATGAAAATATTAAAAAAAATAAAAAAAAAGAGTGGCAACCACTCTTTTTTTTAAAAACTTATTATTTTTTAAGTAAAATCAAGTAATAATTTTCTTATTTCCTGAAATTCTTGCCAAAGTCTCGGATAGTGTACATCCTTGGAAGTTCTTAACCACACCTTCCTTAACTTGAAAGGTCTTGCCGTCCACTTCAAACTCATCCTCACCGGCCTCTTTTGCTTTACGAACCGCATCACCAAAAGCATTGCCTTCTTCGACTTCCTCTTCGGTTTCGTCTTCTTCGGAATAGCATCCAGATTCTTCCTTAACTTGAAAAGTCTTACCGTCCACTTCAAACTCATCCTCACCGGCCTCTTTTGCTTTACGAACCGCATCACCAAAAGCATTGCCTTCTTCGACTTCCTCGTCATCTTCTCCGGTAAATTCTTCAGTGTCCTCGGATTCATCCAAGTTGGAATCTTCGGTTAATGTGTAAACTTTTCCATTAAATTCAAATTCTTTTAAATTTTCCTCACGTGCCTTACGAACGGCAGAACCCCATGCGTTTCCCTCTGAGATTTCTTCTTCGGTATCAGAAGCATCATCTGATTCTTGCTTTTTTAGTATAGCAGCCTTAAGTGGTTCAGGAAGTTTTTCCTGTGCTTTCGTAAGTCCTTCAAAAAGTCCCAATTCATCGGCAACTTCGTGAATAATTTCTTTAAGTTCTTTTCTTGTAATTTTCATAGTTAATAATTCTCTTATGTAGTTGGTAAAATGTCTTTAACAGTACCCAAAACTCTTCCATAGTTTTTAAGTAAGATTCCTCTATAGTCGGTAGTTACACATGACTCACAGACGTCTGTCATTGATTTAATATACGTATCCAATTCAGTACGAAGATTTTCCAATGCAAGTCTATGTTGATTGTTTGACAATTCCACATTTTCGGTAAACTCTGTCTTGAGACCCTGTGTGATGATAACACCCAATAATCTATCAACCTGCTTTGGATCAGACATTCCCTCCATCACACGGGTTGCTACATTCGTAAACACAGGAACTACACGACTTTCAACAAAATCTGCATTATCCATCAATGAACGAATGAAGTTTGTGATCTGTGTATTATCCAGTTCTTGTAAAATTTGATCATTGTCACCATTCAATCTCGCAAGGGCATCGGATGCAGACATTTCGGCTTCCATCAATTCACCATAATACTCATCGGATGGTATAAATTCATATATTGTATTATGCTCGGCCTCATAGTACCCACCAAAGTGCGAGTCATCTGACTTCACAAAACTAAAGTTATGTTCACGGGCAAACTCATTTGCATCACCCACCGTACCCTCACACACAACTCTGGTTTCATATCCGGAAAATCCCATAGTTTTCTGTACAAGAGATCCCTCCACTTCATATGGGCAATCCATTGCCTCAAGTAAAACTTGAAATATATAATCCTTCAATTCACTTCTCTTCATTGGTAGTTTCCTCTTGTATTTCAAAATAACGATTCAATATGTTGCCCATATCTTCGTACAAACTCTGCATACGTTGTGTGTAAACTTGACGCTCACTTGCCGTCTTGTAAAATTCCTTTGCAAGAGTTTTAATTTCTTTTAAGTTTCTTTTTACACTCATTGCATCAAACCAATCATCAGTTTCGTTGAGAATATACTTTGATGCGTTATCAACGATATTGCATATATCTTCGGCAACATCCATGTCTCTTGCTTCGAGTGCGATGTATCGTTGATATTTACCAAACTTTGAAATCTTTTCGGATGCAAGTTTCTTTTGATCCATAGATAGACCTTCATCGGAAAACCTACCTGTCTTTGGGTTAAACTCATTTATCTGGTCTCGTTGCTCCTTTGCAACTTCCAAAATACTTTCCTTAATCAGTCGTATAACCTCATTCTTTTCCATATTAAGATTCTCCAAGTCCACCCAAGATTTCGTGAATAATCCCCTCAACCTTACAATACTTTGAGCATACTCTACCTTCAGTTACAACCTTCGTGCCACTTGGGTCAACCGATTCATTCAAATTAACTGGTTCAAGAAACGCACCTCTTGTAGAAGGATTGCTCACAAAATCAAATGCGACCAATTCAAAATCATCGTTTACAAGTGTCTTACCTTCGGATTCTCTGGTAGTTCCCATTCCACGTGAACTAATTCCAAGTGTGATTCCTGACTTAAATAATTCTTTCAATATATTACCCGATGGAGTGCCAAGTACTTCAACGTCTCCAACCAAACTATCACCGTCCCACCACATCTTCTTAACATTGTGACTCACATTCTGCAAATTCACCACTGCACTATCTGGATGATCAAGTTCACCCAATGCTCGTTTATCGTCAATTAATTCTTGATATTTACCAGATTCACGTTCCAACAACTCTCTGGTATATACCCTTCCATTTTGATTCTGTTCACGGGCTTTTTGCAAAACTCCTCTGACGATCAACCGACCATCATTCTCGGCAATGCTCTCCGAAATTTGCTCCCGAGTAAATTCAAAGGGACGTGTAGATACTATCACTTGTTTAGCCATTTCATTTAATAAGTATATATGTATCGATGTTTATTTTACATATCAGTAGTATTTTTTATATCACACAACAAAATACTCAACACTAAATTGCAATTTTAGTTGCCTTCTTAAAATTATACACAACGTGTCCAAAGTCATTGGTGCTTCCAAGTTTTGTTGAACCGTCGGAGTCTTCTAGAAATATATCCGAATCCATGCTAAGTACATGTGTGGTATCATCAGACTTTACCTCCAACACACACCCACCTCCATAATATGTTGCAGATGCTATCTTATATCCATCCGATTCAAGTATAATTCCAAGATGCCTCACCTCATCCGATAAATTGACAGTCTCAGTCACCTTCTCAGGTAAATCATCGTGCTTCGTGGATGCAATTTTCTCGGAATCTTTGGTAGATATACCAGCAGATATTTTCTCAATTTTAGATAACAACGATTTGCTTATTCTGTTCTTATCCAACTTACCCGTTTGATACGCATGAACCATTCCAAATAATCTTTGCTGAGAAGATGATACTGCTCGTTCTTGGATACCCTCATCTTTCTTTTCAGACTTATTGGGAGTTTTTGAGGATTCCTTTTCCTCCTCCTCTTTCTCCTTCTCGTCTTCTAATTTTTCTTCTTCATCCTTTGCAACATCAAATTGTTTATCTCCGTCCCGAGTATCCCCCATTGGTTGTATCTTCATATCAGACGTGGTAGGTCCAGGTCCATCGGTATCTTCAGGAGATAACCCAAGTTGTGCCATTGATATTCCAAGTTTAGCATTCTTTATCATCAAAAACACAGGTTTCCAATAATCGTCTTCAAGTTTCCTACCTTCCTTGGATTTCGATGCCTTTTTTGCTTTTTTGGCCAAGTCCACCAACGCAGACTCGTAGTCTGAAATTGAAGTGTCCGTGGAAGATGCACGATTTACTGCATCTATATCAACCTCACGTATCTTACACGAACATTCGGACATTACGCATCCTCGGTTTGAACAACCTCCGACACTTCATTGAAAGTCGTCTGCTCGGTCTGTTGTTGGGCAAGGTCTCTTGATAGTTGTGAGCATACATCTGCAACCGATTCTATACCCGTTAGCAGATTTTTTATACAATCTTCAGGTGAATTTTCTTGTAACGAACTCAATGATGTGACATCTATGGACAATCTCACATTGTATGTGTCATCACTCTTTTTGTAAATATTTGCTTTTGCAGATGCATCTTGTGTATTGGCTTTGATTTCTGCACCCCATGTGCTTTCCTTCCAAGGTGACCCAAGAGAATTTACAATATTCTTAGCATCACCCCGATTTGCAGACTTTCGCACAGGTCCAGTTGATTTATTTTGTTTGGATTTCTTATCAAGCAACATATCATTTGCCGACACCACATCTAATCTAATACTATTCTTCATAACTTTTTTCCTTAATATCTTTAACTTTACTCAATATTCTAAATATTTTCTCATCAATATTCGATAAGTATCTATTGGTTGTTTTCCAAAATGCCCCAGTACCAAGATTGGTTTCTGTCTTGAATCGTGAACTGACCCGCAACAACTTTTCAATTTCAGTCAACAAACGATTGACTTCCCTAACAGTAACTCCTATCTTCTGTGCAGGACTGTAATCTGCATGGTCTCTGTATAGATGATATAGACTTTTCCCTTCCTCAAGTTTAACAGTATTCAGTGCTTGGTTCTCGGTTTTCTTGAAATCAAATACTTCCGCAGTATCTTTTATATCTTCCTCATGATCGTCTTCAGATTTATCCGAAAATGCAAATGGTGTCTGATATCCATCGACATTTGATGTCGCATTCAATTCCTCAATGGAATCTTGTTCATGTTCCCAGTCTTCATGCGAAATTTCGGGGTGTACGGAATTACAATCATGTGACTCGGACATAACCTCTCGCACTATTTTACGAATAATTCTACGAATTTGAGTTTCAGTCGTTGCCATGCTTCTCAAGTTCCTTAATCAATTCATATGACATAAGCAATGTAGAAACTTGTGAATCCTTAACAAGACGGCCGTCCGAAATCTTGTTTAGTTGAGAAACTACTTCTCCCAACTTAATTTTAACCACTTCATCGTCTACACAGGTATTTGTTAATTCTTCGAGTCGTGATTTCACCTTCGGTATCTGCATATTTACATACTCACGCAGACTATTGGTATTTGAAATATTATTTATATAATTCTTAAGCAACAATTGCTGATCCTCGTTCAACGCACTATATTTTTCATTAAACCTATCGACCAATAATTTATAACTTATTAAACGCAGGTCTTCATTGTGCTTCTCATACTCTTCCTCAATACTGGACTCTTGTGTGGTTTTTTGCCTACGTTTATTACACAATTCTGAAATTACCGTATTCTTGGATTCGTATAATTCTTTGGCATCACAATACACATTGGGTGACTTACTTTCAAATAGTTTGTAAATGCTTGCATATGTCTTATAGTTGGAAATTTTTGACCGCAAGAAATCATCGATTGGATATGCGTCACGCATTTCACGCACCAACTCATATCTAAGTTTTGCCAATGTTTTTGAATCCAATTTTTTATGAGACTCAGAAACTGCATCCACCAATCTCTCCGCATGAACTGCATCGGATGCAGACTCTTCAAGTAATAATTGATACAATCGTTGCTCCTTTCCAAGTGCAGTGTTCTCAGCAAAATACTTACGCATCAACCGGTTGGCATGAGATTCCTTCGTATCATCCAATATGTCCGCAGTTATCTGCCGAACTAGGAGTTCAAATAGAATGCCGGTATTCTTAAATTTACTGTGTTTTAATTTTTTCACGTGAAAATCAAACTAATATATATGAACATAAATATAGATATAACTATAATTATCACTTAATATTTTTTAAAAAATTACTTATTGATTAAATTATCTTCGTCCAATATGCTCCCAGTGTTCAGTTTAGGGGTTTCATCGGAAGAATTTTTTTTAGTTATTTTTTCCTCCATATCCTCTACAAGTATTTCTTTTTTTGACACCGACGTCTCTTTCTTTTTATTAAGATATACATCAAGTTGTTCCAAATCTGCCTCAAGTTTCAGTGGACTGTCACTCCAATTTCTACCAGAAACCTTGCGTTCAGTTGCTCCAAGTGGGTCACGTCCCATTGGTTTGTTATCAGGGTGGTCGTATTTTTTATTAGCATTTTTTCGTTTATTTTCTTCTTTGTGTTTCTGATGTACTCGGTCTTCCGGTTCCGCATCTTTGTCGGTATCCTCAAACTCACCAAATCCCCATTCAGTTTCGTTGTCTCCTGCGGGTGGTGGTGATGACGGATCGGCAGGGTCAGTTCCCTCATTCTGTATGCTCTCAAGTCTATAGTATTCTTTGGCATCTTGTACAAAATCTTGACGTATTTCCTCCACCTCTTCTTCGGATAGTCCAAAAATTGAATCATACACCCACTTCTTGGAGAACATCTTGGCATCCAGCATATCTCTGGAAGTGTTCAACTTTTCACTTAAAATCCTGACCCGTTCTTCTTCAAATATAGTAGACGGATTTGTAAGTTGTAAATCAAAATCCACCAACTTGGAGTCCGTATATCCCTGACTATATAAGTGTACTACCGCAATTTTAGTTAACTCACTCAGCATAATTCTCTGAACTCGTTCTATTGTTCTTGCAAACCGAATGTCCTCGGCCGCAAGAGTTGCCTTACCAGTAATTCCCTCTTCATATCCAAGAAAGGCCTTGGGAACTTTGAGTGCGGCCATCATTTTATTCTTAACATACTCAATATCCTCCGTACCGTCATATGTCATTCCACCCATGTTCTCAATGCGAGTACCACTATCACCACCACGCACCGGCATGAAGAAATCTTCGGTCATATTTTGCATATTAAATTTTAAATTATAGTCTCCAGTTCTTTCATCTACATACGGAACTTTCTTCATTTTGGCAATGACCTTTTGCATAAATCCATCAACCTCATTTGGTGGAATGTTACCAATATCAATATAAAACATTCGTTTTTCAGGAGCTCTCATTATTCGGTGAACAAGCATAGCATCTTCCATCAACTGCAATTGCTTCCATACCCGTCTACCCGATTCAATAACACTTTTTCCATACGGAAGAAAGTTACTATCACCCAACATTCTAAAATGTGCTATTTCATAGTTTTCATAATCTGCCTTATATGCACCCTCTTGTTTAAAAACAACATATGAAGGATTTTCCGGATCAGTATCCTCAATACGAGTCATTTCGTATGTCGATATGGGTTTTACATTAAGTACACCATAGTCTGGTTCAATTTCTAGATGCAAATAAAAATCTCCATACTTACACATATTACGAGTCCACCCCCACAACGTAAACTCAATATTCAATATATCATAAAATAAATTTTCAAGGATACCCTTAACATTTGAATCATTGCTTGAGATTTTTAAAATATCACCAAATTCACTTTTAGTTGTGGATTCATCTGCATATATGTCAAGTGCACTTGATATGATTGGGTCATTTTCCATCATATCGTAATCACTAAATAATTCTAGTCGTGCGGTTTGAAATCCAATGCTATTGTATCTACTTGTATAATCACTGTATAATGTGTGTAGACGATTATACTTATCTCGCAACTTACTTGTATATTGGATATCATCCGTATCCACCACTTTAAGTTTTTTACCTCCTACATTCCTAACAATTACATCTGAAGAAAATAATTTTTTAAGTCCTCCGAATATTTTTCCTGATCGTGATTTTTCTGCCATAATATAACCTTATAAATGTATGATTGTATGTAATATATATGTATTTGTCAAACTAATATATACATCACCTCAACTCACTTGCGGCTCCCACGATGTCACCCCCATCAAATCCTTGAAATGGTCCAAGTGGATTTCGTTCTTTTTCTATTTTATCAATATTCTTCTCACCCGAATATAATACATACTCAACCGTACCATCTACAATTAAAATCAACACACTAATTTGCCAACCGGTTGTATGTATTGTTTTTCTAAAATTAAGCATATCCAAAAACAAACTTCCTTCTCTTTGATTTTTCAATCTTTCCAAATTTATTTCATATGCAAGACCATCCTCCCTCGCAGCCAGCATTTTAAGAACCCCGGACGGCAATTCAATTTTATTAAACAAAGTAAATCGTGACGGACTATCCAACTTGAACTTACTCATCACATCAAGATAAGTAAGTCTCTTGACATTCGGAATATTCTCCAAGTCAAGTCCCATTGCCACCAAGTCTGAATATTTCGTCTCCCCAACAACAATCTTGTTAACCACCCCCTCAACTTGAGTGTATGATTCAAATGCAGATTCAGTATATACTCCCTGTGTTGGTAGTAACGATTGTGTGGTACATCCACCAGTAAATATTAGTCCCCCAATAGTGAGTATAATTTGCGTTTTCATAATAATTGTCTCCAAGTTGATTTATTTAAGTAACCAGTCCAAGCTTTCCGTTCCTCCGTGTGGATTTTTCATTTCATACGGATTGTATGGCATACCGTTTTTGCCAATTGGTTTTTGATGGTCATCATTCAATACATTATTACTAGTCCCCATATAATCAAACATAGTTTTTTGCGTATTCATGCTCTCGGATCTAAATCTAAGAGCAGTGTCTCTGACCCACAATGCAATACACAGACTCATTACCAAGTCATCTGTATATCCTGGCATTGCTTCTGCCTTCATGCCACTCCATATGAATGTAAAAAGTTCCTCTACAGTTCTCTCTGAATTTATAACTAGTTCTTTTTCTCGCATATATGTTTCCATCTTGCTTATTACAAGTGGTCTAGTTTTTGTAGACATCGTAAATCCAGGAACTTGCTTCTTCTCCATCCGGTTTATTTTATTTGTATGTTGTGCAAGTTCATCAACATATTGATAATCCCTCTGTGTGTAATATAAATTGGCATATCCGTGGTCAAGTATCTGTTGTAAAACTGCCCATCCAATATTAGCATTTTCAACAACAAGCAACGCACCGTTATATTCAGATGCAACTGCAACTAATAAATTTCCATAGTCCTTAGTTTCCATATCACCACGAAATTCCGCGACTTGTCGTAAACTCTCAACATCAAACACATGAAATGCACTTTTATCTTTTCCATCACCTCGGGCAACGTCAGCTGCAACCACATAATTCTTAGAATGATCTGGATACTCCCAAATCCAGTATTCTCTATTAACACCCCGTCGTTCAAGTGGTTCTTTCACAACATTATTTTTATACCACTCTACAATTGTGGAATCCACAACCGAATTACCACTTGTAACAAAATCACAATCACATTCTTGCGTTGCACCACTCTCTCCCAGCAATGTAGTTTGCTCATCCCTCCATGACTGATCTCTGTCCGGATGTAACGACCAATGAAGTTTAATTGGATTGAATTGATTAGATCCCTCCATCGACCCAACCCATGTCTTATGAAAAAAGTTACCAATTCCATTTGGAGTAGATAGCAGAATAGAACGACCTCCTGTTGTAATCGTAGATTGCGATGCAGTCCATATTTCCTCCATGTTAGTAATAAAGGCACACTCGTCCACTATGAGCAAACTCAACGAAGATGAACGGGATGCGTCTACACTACTCGACGCCGCACGAATACTACTTCCGTTTTTGAACCTCATGCTCAATTTGTTTTTTTCCGTACACTCACTACGTAACCAAGAAGGTAAAAAGTCTGACATATGCGTTACTTTGGTAACAATATTCTTTGCCGTCTCTTGATTGATTGCTATACAAAGAATTGACTTGTCTGTAAAGAATGTCATCAACCACAATGCGTATCCCGACACAAGTGTTGAAATACCCATCTGACGTGCCTTTAGGACTATATTAAACTGCTCATCTTTAAAACTCTCAAGAGTTTTCTCCTGGAAGTCGTATAAATGAAATGGTATTGTACCAAGAGTCGGATGTTGTATTTTACAATACTTTTTCATAAAATACACAGGTGACTTCAGACACTCCGCATACTCTTGTTTAATTTTTTCTCTAAGTGGTAGATCTTTTTTTTCGGTCATCCACTATAAATATGTATATATAATCTTTTTTACAAAAACAAAAAGTTGGAGGTATCGTCTAAAATTCCATTCCTTCAAACTTTTCCAGTTCAGAATCAATTTCCACAAGTCGGTCATTAAGTTGCTTCAAATCGGACTCCAATTCTTTCATCAAAGTTTCCTTGCTTGGAATATTCCACTTCTCAAGTGTACCATCTTCGTTCAAAAACTTAGGGTCTTGTGTGATATAGTTTCTAGACTCTTCCATCTTTATACGAGCATCGTTCAAAAAACTTTTCTCGTTCTCAAGTATAGTTTTTTTCTCATAGTCTTCATACTTACCATCTTCTCGTAGTGTTTGCTCATGTTCATATACACAATCAAAACACATTCCTTTCATGGCAACCATTCTTTTATCCAAAAACTTAGTCGTGTCACATGTACAAACTTCCTTGGGACAATTTGGTGCAGTTCTAGTCATTTTCCGAACCTTATCCATTAAGGTATCCGTTCGTACCTTTGTATTAGCACCAATCTGTTTCCACTCCTTTCCGTCTTTGTCTGTCCAAATTTCTCCGGGTTGACGAATGACAAGTTCTTCAACTTCTCCCTCGTAACCATGCACTTTGGGTATCTCTTCACCCTTGAACAACTTACGTGAACGTTTAATCACGTGCTTCAAATCTTCTTTATCCATTTTAGCCATAACCTTATTATTCCACTTTTTTTGTATTTTGTCAAATACTATGATAACTTTTTAAATTTAAGTATACATTCTTCTAGAAATATGTTTATCAAATAATTCCCATATTGAATTCTATACTTCTTACGTTGGGTGTCCGACAAATCATATTGCATAAAATATAACTTCTCTGTACATGAACTCGGTGGTCTCTTGCGTTCTGCAATCGCATCTATAATTTTTCTCACTGGAGCATGAAGTTCACCATATCCATACAAATAAAACAATGATAATGAAGTCTCCTTTGCCTCATCTCTGATATCCGATACAAAATCAACATCAAGATAAACTATCTGTCGTGGCAACATTGCTCGATGAGATGTAGTGAATTTAGACGATATATCATATACATACTTCTCCGTCTCATCTTCTGTTAAATAAATGTTTCCATTCAGTTTTATCATGTTATGCTATCCTCTACACAACAATCGTATATGTTCCTTGTTTTGCCACAAAGTTTGGTTTTACCATAACAGTCATCACCACAAACATAAGATTGTAGGGTGACTTCTCTTGAAGTATTCCAATTAAATTCAATGCAGTCTTTCTATCCTTTACATGAATATAATCACCCACATCAATTCTATCAAACAACAATGCCTTCGTAATATCAGGTATTGCTTTGTCGGCAACATCCATAATGTCCTTTTCGGATATTTGCATATGGTCGTGCCTAGACTGACGTTCACCTGCGTGTTTAGTCTTGTTGATCTGAACGGAGATGTTTACTTTATCACTCACCGTTCCAATGACTGCATCCATGAGTTTAATCATATTTACCCTTCTTTAAGTCCTTTCTATCGTATGCCTTTTTATTTTTCATGGGTCTGCTTTTCGGCATAGTTGGTTTTCGCACCTTTTTATATGCGTCCATTTTTGTCATCAACTTTTGCTTTTTTGCTTCCGACAACTTTTGTATTTTGTGGACAAGCATTTTGATGTATTCCTTTTTGCTACCACGACCCTTAAAGTATGGACTTTTATCACTAAGCATTTTTGCAATATCAAGCATTGCTTTTAATTCTTTTACATCTTCTTCGTTATCTTTGTTCTCGTTCATTTCAGTCCATCCTGTTTTTGGTACAAATTGGTATCTTTCAAGTTCAACACCTTTTGGAGATAATACCATAAGAAATTCATTTCCATTGGCACGAACTTTTTTGAAAGTAAATTTATCATTGGGATATTGTTTCTTCCAATCTTTCTTTATTTCGTTTGCAGTTTTGTATTCAATTTTCTCGTTTACCGGTCCGTCAAGTTTGGTAAACTCCACATAAAACAATCCAGTGTCGGAGGATTCAAATGGTTTTCCACCAACCTTATCGGTATGTTTCTTGGCATCTTTTCGTGTTTTAAAAACATAAGGTTCTAAATTTCCATTCACATATCGTGCCGATACCTTTGGTTGAGAACCATCTACACTGAGTGTTAACACTCCGTGCTTGCCTTCTTTTGATTCATTCTTAAATCTATCTGGATCAAGTTTCGGATCATTTATCCCAAGTGCGTGTGATATATGATACTTCATAAGTTGATCAATGATATTAGTCGTGGCATATATAGATTTATTTTTATTCAGTCCAGGAATCTCATCCTTTATTTTTTTAATAAATTTTGCAAGATGTCCCTTTCCAAATTTCTGATCCTTTATCATTGTAAAGATATGTGGGTATTTTTTCTTAATAAGTTTATAAGTTTTACCTACGTCAAATTTGACATTATTGCGTGAAAATACATCCGAAAGTTTTTTTGCAAGAGTTGCGGTAATGGCAACTGCTCCTCCCGTGATTCCAACTATCGATGCAATCGTAAGTGGGTCTACTGCCTCCGCAAGTTCTTTGGATTTGTTTCTAACCCGCATTAACCTTTCTTTCTCCTTTGCCTTTACCTTGGGTAGTAATTTGCGGGCAATTTTTTTAATGATACCGGGTCTTTTTGCAAGTTTCTTATCAACCACTTCTTTCTTTCCAACGGACAATTGTTGATATGTCTTACCCCCTGTCAGTTTTTTTACAAGTAAGTTTTTAGCAAGTTTCTCCGAACTTGATTTTAATTGCTCAATTGACTTCATTCGTTTTGCACGGGATTTTCGTTTAACCGCACGTTTTTTTGCAGTTCTTCTTGCCCGTTGAGACATCTTTCTTCGTGCAGACCTGGAAAGAGTTCGTTCATCTACCTTCATCTTAAAACCTCATTATACCCATAATTTGGTTTATCGGTGCGAAAGTGCCTGTCAATTTATATGTACCCCCTTTATATTGGAATACAATTCCCTCCGAAGGTGCAATCGCATCCGTTCCTCCTATGGCATTCAAACGACCAAGATTCTTGTTCAACTTCTCCATGTCTTTCTTAAACTTCTCCGTGGATTCCACAGAGCTCATTTTCTTTTTCTCCAGAGTTTTGATGTGGGTATCCAATGCTTTAGCAATATCGTCAGAACCACCGGCTGCCACAAATCCTTTTACGTTTTGTAACACTTCTGCACCCAACTTCAAAAAGATGAATTGAAATGGCCACATATTCTTTTCAAACTGCTTTACTATATCTTCTTTTTCAAATTTGTTTACCCACGCAAGTAGTTTGGGTTGCTTGGACAGATCCATACGTATCGTTGTAATCTTGTTTGATTTGTCGTTATATGCCCACCTACCTATCAGTGCTTCATATACGTTTGACGGAAATACTTCTTTCTTTTGTGCTTGTTGTTTATTCAAAAGATTTCTCCACCATGCATCATGATACTTCATTATCTTATCGTTATTTTTTAAATTAAATTCTTTTTTAAGTTTATCTATCATAGCAGAATACTTTGCGAGGGATTCACCGAAAGATTTGCTTTTAGGCAATTCCACAACAATCGGTGCATTTAACGAATACCGACTTTGAATATTAGCATTGATTTGTCGAAGCATTCCCTCCAACATTTTCGCAGAACCTTTAAGTTCACCAGTTATATCATTCCCATCAGAATCTACTGATACTGGCAATCCGGCCGAATCGTATGCCTGTGTTCCGTGGAATACCAACATATCTTTGTTCTGTGGTATGACATTCTGTGTTGCGGGTGTCATTACCTCGATGTTCATAAATCGTTCACCTTCCTTAAACACCTTATTCTTCTGAGCATCACTTAACTTGGATATTGCCGTAGACAAATCCTTGACTGCGGCCACGAATGCGTCACGGATATTTTCTGGTTTTTCCGAAAACATTTCTTCAATACCGGCAACATCTGGAGCAGCTGCGCCTGCATTCTTAAGATGACCTTTGTTTCTTGCCGATATTAGTTTTCCGTCTTTCCAACTGAACATTAGGTTTTGTCCATCAAGTTTTTCCGTGACTTCCTTCTCAACATTTAGTTCACCTGATAAAGATCTACGAATCATTTCCTTGAGGTCTGCAAACGTTAATTCCCTATCATCAAATGGATGGCTCATATGACCCGCAGCTCCACCCTCTGTTATAAGTTTACTTTCACTTACCAGTTGACCCTCGACACCTGATTCAATCTCGTCAGCATCTTCCGACTCTTCGGCATCAATAACAAACTTGGATTCCATATCCTCATCACCCTGCTCGTCACGTTTGCGGATGGACATATCCGCACCAAGAAAATCCACAATCTTAAATCCGACTACCTCTGCGGATGATTTTATGAAGTTTTCCCAAGTGGCATATGCCTTCTTTGAATTTTCGAATTCTATTTGATTGGTTGGTGTCTTCTCATCAATGTCCCCAGATGGAAAAAATGAAACACTTGGTACGGGACCAGAATAATCCCCCCACATTCTATAATCAGAATTCCGTGATGTAGAATTCTTCCCAACCACATAATCCAATACTTCATACCCAAGCATCTCCGCACGACCTTTGGTATGAGTTTCATATGCGTCTCCTGGAAAATATCCAGTAGGTCCATCATCGACCATCGTCTTTCCCAATCCAGAAACACTACTAAGTTCCAATATATCTCTGGGTAGGGTATTTACGAAAGTTTCAATTCCAGGATATTCACGAAGAAATCCCTCAAAAATTTCTTCGTTTTCAAACAAAGTACTAAACTTCTTTTTCAAATACACATAAATCTTTTCGTCATACCAACCAAACAATTGCTCAAATGCTTCTACTCTTTGTGCATCTGTATACTTTGGACTACCAAGAAGTTCACGAATATATGTTCCGTTTACTTCCTTTCCAAGAACCTTGATGCTCACATGAGGAGCAACAATAAAATATCCGTGTTTGGCATATGGTTCTAAATTGTTTTTGTTCTTTGCATACGACTGATAGTATCCAGGAGTTCCGTCCACCTTTTTTGTTTTCAATCTACCTGCATCTTTAGCACCAAAAATATAAACCACCGCAGTTTTGTTCGGGTCATACTTTTTTAATAATTCTTCACACACATACGGATTCTTAACTTGAACAACATTCTTTACTTTATGCTTTGTCCATATCATTTCCTTTTCTTTAAAATTCAATGGACTTTTAGTTGCATCTGTTTTGTTGCTAGTCGCAACCCATGCTTCGTCAAATTGTTTGTCCAACCACTTATATGTTTTATAGTGGTGCAATCCAGCAGGTTGAAATCTACCAGGATATATTCCAATCACCTTTGTAATCTTGGGTGCTTCGGCAAGTAAATCACCAAGCATATACTCCGTTAGATCAGAAGTGAGTGCGTCTGTCCGATTTTTTGTCATTTATTTAGTAGTTCAGTCAACATGGTCCGAATTTCATTTCGCAATTTCTGCTCATATACTTTATTGGACAAAAAGGCATTCCATTCCTTTGAATTCATATCATCAATATCATCTGCTATCTTGTTAAAACCTTTTCGTTCTAACCAACGAATTACTTTATCACGTGCCTTCAAGATACTTGAATGCAATCCCGACATAAACTTGATTGCCTTCTTGTATTCCGAACTATCATATTTTTCTTGTATTTGTTTTTCCATTATCGACTCCTCATATTGAGACATATAAAAATCTTCGTCTTGGGCAGCTGCCTGGAAATCTCTCCATGCTTGCTCTGCGTCTTTTCCAACCAATATCACTTTACCTTTAGGGTAATACAATATTTCATCACCCTTCTTAAACTTAACACCGCCCTTTCGCAATCTGCGTTGAACTGGTAATCTTTGCTCACCGGAAACTCCATCGTATTTTGACTTCATCCAAAACGGATCATCTTTATATCTCTTATACTCTTCAATACCCATAATTACCCTTCTATATATTCAGTTGGTTTTTTTGTTTTAAATACAATTTTACACGCATCCTTTTTCTCAAAGTACATATATGGTGACTTTTTTAAGTAAAATTCAGTACAATGATAAACGACACCCGTGAGTATGGGACCCTCGGAGGACTCACCCTCACTGAATATCCCTATAAACTCATAATCCTCAATTGAATCTTTTACAAGTTTCTTTGCCATCTTGTCTGCCCACGACCTATTACCATCTCTCTTTGAAGCATAACTGAATTTTTTTCCAGTCGCAGCCAATTCAAGTTTCCAGGTGTCCCCAAGAGATTCTGAAATCAATTCTGAAATCAATTGGTTGGTATCGATACGAACATCATGATCCATTAGTCAAACTTACTTGCCTTTATTTTATTAAAAAATCTAATAAATTGATTTTTATTAAGTTCTAAACTATCAACCAACCTCGACAAAACTGCAAGATTCTTTCTTGGTTGCAAATCGAACTTTTCTATGATGTGGATAGTTCTGCCCAAATATCTCTCCAGATCCATTGGTAGTGTCACATCCTCCAATGGGTCTGTTTCACTCTCGGTATCTTCGTCTTCACGAAGTCTGTTGCGTTTATCACCACTTTTGGTAACCTTGTCATGTTTCATCATCAAACTAATCCACTCTTTTCCAATTGGATTGCGAATTGGTTTTGCAACAAACTTTGCAGTTGCTTTTAATATAAAAGGAGCAAGATCAAGTTTTCCTGGTTTTGTCTTACTTCTTAAATCTTCTGAATTATCTATGATGGTGAAATTTTGCTTGAATGCACTTTGGAATCTTCCCATGTTTTTTTGCACGTCAGTCCAAACTGCTTTCACTAATTTCCTTGGAAGTTTTCTTGCACGAAATGCGTTTCTTTGTTGAGCAACTTCAAGTGAAGTATTAACAAACACCATATAGCAATCATAACCAAGTTTTTCCAACTCTTTCTTTTGCTTGGATATTTTAGCATAGTCATCACCCGTTCCGTCAATAATAACACCAAGTCTTCCGTTTTTGTAATGAGCAAATTGTTGTAACATTATTTGCTTTGCCTTGGAACGAATTGAGTTTGGGTCATCACTTGTAATTTGATTAAACACCTCGTCATCCAATGAACCCAAGTCCAAACTATGACCTGCTTTCTTAAGCAAATGTTCAAACGAACTATCACTATTCACTATTTTCAATCCAGAAGATGTCAAAGACTTTGCTTCAGGAGCAACATTAAACACAGTGTCTATTACTGCTGACTTACCAGAACCAGGACCACCGGCAAGAAATACTGCCTTCAAAATACCAGGATCATATACACCCTCAACTAGAGTAAAATAACCCTTGCGAAGTCCTGCTTGAATTAGAGTTTCTTCAAGTTCTTGCTTTTTGTCGGAATTTTCCATAGATACAAACGTCCTTAGATACAATAAATATATATCTAAATATGTTTATACCCCATATTTTATCCGACTATATCCATCTTTAGATTGAATTTCTATAATCTCATCAACCATGTCACGCATAATATCAAGGTGACTGATTACAAGAATAAACTCAAACTGACCTTTTAGGTAAGTAAATAGATTAAATACACTATTGATGTTGTCTCCGTCCAACGAACCCCAACCCTCATCAATTGCCAAGAAATTAGACCTCGGTAGACTTGAGACGTTTATGAGTGCAACTCGCATAGCAATACTGCTGATAAACCGTTCCATTCCACTACACATTTCGAGTGGCCAATGTCTGTCTTCGTATACAATCTTAGAGTAGATGTGCTTTCCGTCCATTTCAAGTTGCATAGTAAAATCAACGATTTGTGATAGAATATTATTCACTTCACTTTCAATACTCGGAATTGTTTGGGAAATCAGTTCATACGGAATACCATCTCGTTTAACCGCATCCAAGTATAATTCATAACCACGTTTCTTTCGTTCAAATCCCTTTGCCTCTTCAATGGATTTCAGAATATCATCGTGTTCTTTTTCAAACACCTTTACTTCACCAAACAGAACTTGAGACTTAGCAGTTTCTCGTTCAACATCAGAATCAACTACTTTTAATTCGTCTTGAATCAAAGACGCAGACTTTTTAAGTTCTTTATTGAACAATATGGTATCACGGCATTCGTGGTACATAACAATCTTATCTGCATTTATTTTTATATCCTTTTCCAACGACTCTATCATAGAAGACAACGCAAGTATCTTGCTATCCTTTTCATTTATTTCATACGACAATTGCCTAACTTCATTACGTGCATCTCTAAGTTCTTTGTAGTTTGTCTCAATTTCATCGGCATCACCCAAATCTTCCAAATAACCATTTCTAAGTTCCACCAACTTGTTTGCTTCTGCTTTATCTTTATCAAGTGCTTTGCGGGTTTCATCTTTTGATTCTATAATACTCTTTGCATTTTTTACGCAATACTCACACTCGGGGTCATAATCATGATCCTTGAAATGCTTTAACTTATCCAACTTAGCATTAACCGAAGTTCGTAATACCGCAAGGTCTTTATCAACCACCACAAGTTTCTTTTGAACTTGCTCAACTCGTTCCCTCTCAAACTCCACTTCATTCTTTTCATGTGTAGCAACCAAATTCTTCACTTCTTTTCTTTTTGTAGCAAGTTGTCGTTTTTCATTGGACGTGGACTCTCTGGTGGAATTTGCAGTGGTTAATCTTTCTTGCAGATTCTTTTGTTCAAACTCAAGTTCATCCAAATCCAAATCTTGCTCTTCAGTAGAACACGTCTTGTATTCGGAGTTTATCTTAACTAGTTTTTCATTCAACTTTCGTTGCTTCGTGACATATCCCTCGGTTAAAGTTTGTTGTGTAGTATACTCACCCTCCTTAGCTTCCAAGTTTTTCTGGTTCTCTGCGAGAATCTCACTGAAATCTTCACGATTAAATCTTTTAAGCAACGCATTAACCTCCTTAATATCTTCCGATGCAGTTGAGTGAAGTCTATCAAATATATCAATACCCATGAATTGTGCAAGAAGGTCTTTTCTTTCACTTTGACTTTTATCTATAAAAATAGAATTATTATTCTGCAAACTGAGTGTGGTAAGAACAAAGTCATCATACGAACCTACGTGGTCACGAATAATCGCATTAGTACCCGACCTCATCTCTCCGTTCAACGAAACCGTATCTCCATTTTCGTCAACTTTCCAAAAGTCAACCGAGACAGTTACATCTCCATTCTTTTTGGTGGTGGCCACTCGTTCAATATAATAATCCACACCTTCAATTTCAAAATTCAACTTACACTTAAAATCACTACAAGTTGTATTAAGCACATGAGCTGCCTTGAATGCTCTATCGCATTTGTCAAACAAACAGAAACTCAAAGCACTCATAATGGAACTCTTACCCGAAGCATTTGAAGCAAACAACCCCATGACACTTTTCATGTTGGAAAAGTCAATAACGTTTCCGTCACCATAACTGAACATATTTCCGAACTCAAATGTCTTGGGTTTCCAAATACAATTGCGAAGTATTTCCTTGATAGTCAACTTTCCATTGACCTCCTTGTTTATATCAAGTGCGGTTTTTATCTGCTCCTCGTCTACAACAAAATTACGAGTTAAATAATCTTCTATCAAGTCATTCTGAACAGATGTCTGTGTTATGTCACCAAAATTAAACTGACTATCTCTATCAAAATTTTTTGCTTCTGAAATTGCATCGCACCTCGTAACATTCAAATCCGTGATACTTGTATGCTTACGAATGTCCGCAAGTATCTGTTTGGTCTCGGCTGCGGTTGTGTTGTAAACCTTCACTCGCAACCTTGCCTTGTTGGGCAATAGACTCAAGTCACTAACACACGCACCATCACGCACGGTTATAGTATAATATCCATAGTCGTTGTGAACCTCTACGTGCTTTGGTTTGCGTTCCTTTACATCCCACAACACATATCCATGACCACGGGGGAGTTCTCCGTGGTTTTGCTGAATCATACTACCCGAGTAAACTACAACCGGTTTACTTGGATTGAGCCTTCGTATCTTTACGTATTTTTCTTTAGTTTCCATCAAGTGCTATTCTTAAAATTTTCTCACCAACTTGGGCATCCGTTAAAAATGGATTTAACTCAACATGACCACCTTCTGGAAAATAAACATTTGGACCCAAAAATGGTTTACGAGTTTCCAGACTATTTGTATCACCTCCATTTTGTTGCCACCTAATTCCCTTTGGGCCGAACATCTGATAGATATAGTCGGTAGTTATTATTGTTTTTGTACCAAGTGCAGATGAAACATTTGTAAGGCATCCCTCACCCCCGATAACATAATCACAATTCTTCATCAAACTTGCAGTAAATGAAAATTTGCTAGTTGAATTCAAACAAGGATAATTCTTTGAAACCTTTTCATCAATACCCAATGCAAACAACATAATTTTTGGGGAAATCTCCAAGCAGTTAATTATGTCAAATACATTTCGTTTTCCACTTCCGTACCCAGTTCCATCTTCTCCACCCTCCGCACGATAATATTCCTCTTCAGTAAACAGAAAACTTTTTCTGTCCCAATCCGACTGATATCCTATTTTAATCAGGTCATTGTCCCAATCACCAATTTGCGTCAATTCCTCCATACTTCTTTGTATAGAATAATCGAGTTGAGGATTTGTAAAAACTTCAAAGGTATCATCGAAATTTTCAATTCCACACATTCGTTGAAACTGAGAAACTGCTGACTCATACGGACTTAATGTAGACACATCATCATTCATCAATTGATATACTACATCATAATCTACATTTGCGGTTTCCTTGTAATACACTCCGTCTATATAAGGATTGTTGATAAGCAACTCCATAGGTTGCAAATAATTGATGTCATAGTGAACAATGCAATTTGGATTTCTTTCTTTCAGTTTCTTTGCAACACTGCTTGAAAAAATCACATCACCTATGTGGATGTTCCGACATCTTATCAGAATATTAGTCATCACACACCTCCCATCCGTCAAGGACATACTCATCTGCCTTAGATTCGGGAACAAACAATGCTTCCGTATGATACTCTTGTAAAATTTGGTGTTTGTGAATATCACCCAACATCACCATGTCATATCCATCAAACATATACATCGGCACATCACCACCTACAATAACATAACCCACGTCAGTTCTGCTTCTTTTAATTGCTCCGTGATAAACTGCCACCTTTGTTGAAATTGATTTGTCGGTTATATCTTTTCCTCTGACATATTCAATTGGATCTTCAAATATTCCGAACACACTAATTGCCACATCACCAATTTTATAAACCCCAGTATCTCTTAAATAAAACAGATTGTCATTATCAAGCATATCAACGATTGGGGTCAACACATCCAATCTATCTGGGTTATTCAAGTTACAATCGTGGTTTCCAGCAATTAATATTGTTGGGTGTATTTCCGCACATTTATTAAAGAAGTCTGCAATTTCCGCAACGAGTTCAGGACTCATTTCTGTTTTGGCATGAGCAACATCCCCACCAATAAAAATTATTGCATTCTCAAGTGCATCTTCCTTTAGTTGCTTGTAAAAGTTTTCAAATACACTTCGGTATTCTTTATGACGTTTTACGTTTCTTAGGTGAATATCCGATACATGATAGATCTTTTCAACTTTTTTTATCTTCGTGTTTAACTCATGCATAACTTTTGTTTCATCAATGCGTCAAATCCCATCACAGGAGTATTCCGAAGTTTTTCCACCATACCTCGGAATCCAACGTCAGCGGCATCTTCGTTTCCCATTTTAACGAAGCGCACTTTGATGTCCTCATTCAACAATGTTTCTGTAATTGCTACTGCATTTTTAATGGCATCTTCGTCAAGAACCACATAAACTTCAGAAACTTTGTTTTCAATCATTTTAATTTTTAATTTACTTGGGATGTTTTTACCCAACAAAGCAATTGCGTTTCTTCGTATAGCAATCGCATCAAAAACTCCTTCACATAACACAATAGGTTCGGAATAATCTATTTGATTTTCAAACACCACGACGTCCTTGCTAACGGGTGGATTCTTATATTTCAAATAGGCAGTTCCAGTAAAATCTCTAGCAAGAAAATAATTTAATTTATTATCAGCATCGTAAGATGGAACTATAATCCTTCCTGCATAATCACCATCTGCACAATATCCTATATCATATCTCTCAATGTCATATGATTCGATGTCACGACTTTTTAAATAGTTCATTGCCTTTGTATAAGAAAAATCCTTGTGGGTTTCGGTCAATCTTTTAAACTCATAGGGCAATGATACGTATTGTTCTTCCGTATCTGCCAACTTAGTGTTCTTGGGTAGTTTTACAATCTTTGATAGTTCTGCAAAATAATTGCTAGGAACCTGTAACCTCTTGAACAACGCAAAGATACTCCTACCCTTTGCATTTGTGTCAATCCAACTTTGCCACCTCTGTGTGGTCAGATTTACTGCCAACTTAGGTTTTCTGTGGTGGGAAAACGGACACATAAACATTGCCTCGTCTTTAGAGACAATCTTACCTTCACCTAAAACTTTTTGCAATAAGGTAAGCAATTTCTGTTCGGAAATCCCCATTTGCTACTTATACCAGTGATAAAGAGATGCTACAGTTGCATCCAGCATATCATAGTTCTTTTTATCATAATTTTTTCTACTATTATAGACGATAAACTTAGATAAATCAATCTTTTTCTCAAGTTGTTCACGTACAAAAGTTTTGCTATCCACTCCCTTTTCACGACTTTTCCCAAAAACTGCCTTACGGAGAGTTGATACATTTACATGATTGATATCAACCTCATATAGTGCTTCAATTACATAACTTATTACCGCATTGCACTTTGCGAGTTTTACAATAGTTTGTTGACTTGTTCGACCTCCACCGAACCCACTCAGTGAATCTTCTACAATTATAGTGGTTGGTTCAATAGAACGAGGATCTAGATATTGAGCAACTTTGTGTGCCTTTTCTTTGGTACTTTTTTCTTTGTGTATATCAATATATCCAGCATCAAGAATATCATCTTTTGAACTAGATACACAATAACCTACAACAGTAGAACTTATATCAAGTCCTAAACAATATGATTCATTTTGCATAACCTTATGTTATGCGTATAACCCTACACTTGCAAGAAAAAACTTAAAATACGTCACTGCCTGAGATTTCTGACATTCCAAAGGATGTCTCATATCTAACAGTATCCATATAATTTCTATATACACTTGCTTGTGCGGCCTTTAGTGGATCATTTCCTCCATAGTCGGAAATATTAACTTGGTCAGCTCTGCGGGTAAATCCCATTAGATTTTTGCCACTTCCCTTTTGGTCTGACATAAAGTTTGACCCAGGTCCACGACCTGCACTTGAATCTATTCCTGGTGCAGAATACCCACCAGGTGCTGGCATTGCCTTTCTAAATACAGTCTTATCAGGATTATACTCAGTTGCATGTCCATTATACTTGGCAATGTTATCCATACCTTGCTTCTGACGAAATCCCGGAGTTCCTCCAGATCCAGAGTCCGATATAAAATTAACACCCATATCAGTTGTTGGGTTGACCTTACCATCCGGTCCTTTTCTATATATTGTGGAGTCCACTTGTTGTACGGCATCTTGCACTTCATTTGTTGTGCGGTGACGATTTGCCCCTGTGGTATTTCCTTTCTTGACCGTACCATCCAACTCTTGACGGGTACCTCCATAACTAAAGAAATCCACACCAGTTCCCTTTTGTGAATCAAGTGATATAGTTGGTCCTTTCCTAAACAGAGAGTTATTTGTGTTGAGTCGTTCTTCAAGACCCCACTTTAATGAATTTCTGTCTGCTCCTGATTTAAAATCTGTTCTTTTTTCTGCCATATTTATGTCTCCTAATATGTTGTATTTACTATAAATATTAAATGAAACGATTAACCATCATATTTTATTAAAAAATTTATTGGATAACTCGGAGTTATCTTGGTTGGTTTTGCAAGTTTTGCAACTCCAACGAGGTCAAGACCACTATAAAGACCGATTGTAGTGACATATGGATGTAGTGCGTCCATAGTCTTTCCACATGAAATTAACCGATTTAAATCGGTAAATCGTTCAAATTCAGGTAAAATCTCAACACCATTACTCTTACCAGTCCTCTTGTCTAGAAAATCAACTATATCCACCGACACCCTTCGTTTTGAATTCTTAGTTATCAATCCCCGGGTCAAATCTTGTCCTGTATTTCCTTTAAAATATCTAATTATTAATTTGGCATCTGCACTTCCAGATGTACCATCGTTGTTCACATCAAAGTCACCATTATCCTTAAGTTTGCGTAATATTGGTAATGTTTTATTATACTCCTCAACAGATAAATTATCCGACTCCCTTTCAAAAAACATCAAGATTGCATCATCGGATTCAGTCAACAATATATCCGAGTTCGGCCACATAGTATCCTGTTCAACCGAAAGACCTCCAGGTACCTCCTCATCTGACACAACTTCGTTTAATACATATGACGAACCCGTGTGACCTTTTAAATATTTATATATTATTATCAAATCCAATATATCAAATTTTCCATCCCCATTAACATCATATATAATATCTTCAGATACCACAGAGGTTGGATTTGTGCTCATATTAAATTCATTTGGTTCAACCGTACATAATATCTCAGTTTCATATAGTGTATGTGTACCTGCAAACTCTATTTCATATCCATCATTATGACTCCCACTTAGTATATTCTTCAAGTGATTTCTAACATCCGTGATTACTACTACTCCATTTTTATAAAAAATGTTTCCAACTTGGTGGTTTTTCATCTCACGCACAGAATCGGTTCTATATGCTATTACGTTTCCAGATAAGTCTCGGTTGTCGGATTCCCAATCCACTTCATTAAATTTTCCATAATACATGAACAGTGCTTCCCGTGCCTTAGATTCATGTGGGTTTTCTTTTGACTCACACTCCGCAGCCAAGTCGTGACCATCAAATGTGGATAATTCGGAATATGGAAAATTTCCAATGACAGGAAGTCCAACATACATATAATCGGAACTCAATGAAACCGAGTATGCATATTGTCTGCGAATAGAACTTTTTTTCTTATTCATCTTAACTTTTTTCAACAATGTAGGTTCTTCACCCCCAACCATCCTATAATAAAATGCGTATCCTTCGACTGCATTTAGTGCAATTGGTCCATTGTAGTATGTTTCATCTGCCAATGTGTTCGTACCTGCGTAATAGTCATCCACATATATTGTAGAATTCTTTAACTCAAGTTTACTTGTATCTGTACAATATGCCCCCACCAGGATGTCATTTTCAAAAATCGATACCGAATTACCAAATCTCGTTGTAAATCTTGTTTCCGACTTTTCGTCTCCATACATTTTAGATTCAAACTCAACACCACCATCGACCCTATATACATATGCAGCCCCTCCCGTATATGTCTCCGTGTCTGTTGCATATTCCCTATCCTGTGGGTCACCTATTACCAAGTATGTTTCATTCGCATCAATAGATTTTCCAAAACTATGATGCTCAACCTCGGAATACTCATATGGAAAACTAACCATTAAAGATCTGTCTTGGTGTGGGGTCTCCGTATACTTTCCAGACAATTTATCCAACACTCCGTCTTTTGTTATATTATACACCTCTGTCCACACCACACTATCACATTCGGTGTGGGTGCGTTCAAATACATAGCAAGTCTGTGAATCGGATGACGGTGTTGAGACATATAAACGATTACCCACAAGTTTAACTTCTTCACCAAACATAGAACATTTCTCAGGAGTATCCAATTTCACGTATGAATCCAATACCCAATTCGTATCACCACTCGCATATGCAGGACTCTTGGTATATTTGTGTGGTTCATATCCAGCATCAAATTCATCATCGGTTTCTCTGGTAGTTCCGTGAGAGATTATATCCTCCCCATCAAATGTTGAAATGTCACACATACACTCCGACATTGGTAGACTACCAGATATTGACATACTACCAGACATTGGCATACTACCAGACATTGGCATACTACCAGATACCAATTCATCCCCAAACTCAAAAGTACCTATATCAGTAAAACAATTTAATATACTACCATCTGGTATGACCGACTTTATCTTCCATCGTGTAGTTGACTGATTTAGTTGTTCAAGTTCACAATCTCTGGGGTATCCCTCAAACTTTTTGGACTCTGCATCCCAAGTGTAACCGTCAGGAACATCAGTTATCCGATTCCATGAACTTTCAGTTGTTCTCAACTCTCGTTTAAAAATATAAACCACACCAGAACCATCCGATATTCCTGGTGATCCAACTGCCATTGTATCATCACTAATTGAAATTGACGAACCAAACTCTGACCCTGGGAGTCCCTCTAAAATATTGACCATTCCCCAGTTATCGTTTCCACCTTTGTTTCTTTCATATATAAAAGCATATCCTGTGGGTGCTTCTGATGATTCTCCTCTAATGTGTGCTCTTGACGCACCAATGGCACAATATGAATCGGTGAGTTCAACTGCGTTTCCGAAATTATCATTAAGTGAATAATCGTTTGACAACACCACATCACCAATCTGTCTTAACAATAGATTGTTATGATCATGTCGTTGCTCAAGAGACAATCCATTTTGCGTAAATGGACATGCAAACGCACGGATTGTCTTGAATGAATCCGATATTCTGTCATACTTGCTCAGATAGGCACTTCCTGCTTGCGACTCCGACAATTCATCGTATTCCATTGGACATCCCGTAATAAAATACGGTCCACTTGAGGACAATGTTTCTCCAAAAGAAAAATCCGTTGGGTCAAATAATTGTTCCGGTTTTCCATATGCAAGTATCCTATCTGCCCACGTAACACCAACTCGGTGAACATTATCGAATGTACCTTCGGTTGTTATTAAATTAGTATATCCATCGTCAATTATGTTTATAATCTCAAATTCAGAACTATAATCAACTATTTTCACGGAAGTTGGTCTTATTTTCTCACCAAAATGCTTTCTTGATATCTCAAGAACTTTTATTTCGTCTCCAATCACTCGTCTTTCAATTCTACGATTTGTATATGACTCCCCAGTATCAATATCTTCAAGCACCGTTGGATCATGGTATTCCGCACTCTCCACCCCAAACAACATATGTGGATTTTTAATATCCAATTCCTTATTCGAGTTATAATCATAATGTTTAACAAAATATTCATTATAGAATAGATGTTTTATGGTATTATACACCACCCGTTGATATGAACCATCATAATTTATAGGTTCTTTAGTTTCGTCATACCTTCGATGTCCAACTGGGTAAAAAACTCCATCTATTTTTTTACCATGTTTCACAACTAAATCAAATTCTCCAAATTTTATCTCATGTGTCTCTGGAGATGCACCGTTACCACTCTCATATAATAATGAGTTGGAAATTTCAGTTCCTCTGTACTTTGCAACAACCACCGGATCTATGTCGGTTGTCAATACTTCAAGATACTCTATACCGGAACTGGAATATTCCCGTATATCATATTCCATTTCACTAAAATATTCCGACCATTGTTGTTCTATTTGTGTCTTGGTTTGTATCGTTGGTTCACCGACCATTCCTCCTTCAACCGCACTATAATATAAATGCTCAAGCAATATAACATCCGATACATCCGTGTTTTTATATGACCACGACTTAAATGTCTTAAAAGGACGAACAATTTTATCAGAGCTACGAAGTGGTTTTATCATAAATATAAATATATTTTTTTTGAAAATCTAAACGATTTTCAGAACTAACCAACTAAAAGTCCAATTTAACTTTAATCAATGCCTCTGAATCAAATGTTTTTAGTATGGGTTTGCTCAATTTTGCAACCGCAACCAGTTCGTTATCTTCATTGTATAAACCAATTGTAGTTATATATACACGGGGGTCATTTATGAAATCGTTAAACCGAACCCTTCCCATATAATCGTCCCTGGACGCATTTGCACGTTTTGCCTCTATATCTGCCTCATACCCTTGATACACAAATGATGGATTATTACTATAATTAAAGTCAGTATTTTTAATCCTAATAAAATAGTGCTTGGATGGGATCAGTTCCGTGTTCCTACACTCAAATCGTTTGCCCACCTGAAGTGCCTTGATTAGTTTAGTAAAATTTTGATAATTTCTATCCCCACCTGCGGGACGCAAATCTTCCAAACTTTTCCATGTATTTGGATCTTCCACCAAATCTGAGTGGTTTTCTCGTTGTGAACTGAATGCGGACACGTTACCCAACCTATGACTCTTGGGGTTGACATCACCGAACCATGCAAATTTTGCTCCCTCGTTTTCTTCCTCGGAATACCCAACTGGAAAAGTTTTATTATCACTCTCGGCAAGACTGTTCAGTAGTGCCTGATGTAACCCTTTTTGCAGTTGCTCGGCAATTGCCACCGGATTTAAGACAATAACCCCAAGGTCAGGATATACCAAACCGAAACTTAAATTTGCCTCTGGACAATATCTAATATCATTTCCAGAACCATCAACAAAGTTATCTGGTGTGCTTACCATTCTTGCAACATCTTCAGAGTCAGAATTATATCTGTCTGAGTTTGCAACCTTTACCAAATCAAACACTCTTCCAAACTGAGGTGATGATGCTATGTAGTTAACACTTGCCCCAAATACACTATTATCTTGAAATGATACACGATAATTTACATCGGAAGTTTGCGTTCCATCGAGGGTAACCCCCAGAGTTACTACAAAATTTCCTTCATCAAGACGTTCCTTCATACGGGCAGTTGAGAAATTAATAACATATATGGAATCTGAATTATATCCCACAAAACCATGCGTTCCATCATTTCTCAAAATCGATTGTGTAAATGTAAACTTCTTATCGTCTGGGTTTAAAAGAATATTTTTATATTGACTATATATTGCCTTCGTTATTTTTGGACTCTTGGAATCAAATGCCTGTGACAGAGGACTACCATATCCATCAATATGTCCATATGTTACGGAAAATTGTTGTTCTGCGGATTGGTTAGATAACCCACCTATATACACCTCTTCGTGGTATAAATCCGCATAATAATCTTCCTTTTGCGGTATTGTCCAATTATCCGTCATGTGATTAATTGCATCCACCATTGACGTGTGTGGTTTGGATAATGGGGTGTTTGCGTGTGCATCTTCATCATAATAAAAGTTGTCAAGTTCACTGGGGTGTTCACCTGAGAACATTCCACCATGAACCGAGGTCACTCTGCCTGCCACCTTATCTGTGCTATCAAGTTCCCTAAATATCATTATCCTACATTTCCGCTCTCGGAAATCCCTTCAAGTGGTTCAGCAAGTACATTGACCGGTATAGTTATAGACCCACCACTTTCGTTTCCTATAACCGTTAGATTTGCTCCCACGTTTCGTGTTATGGATGGGTTTACTCTAAATTCAAATGACAACCCAACCGCAGTTTGAGCAAATGTGCTTGCGGTGTCTCCAAGAAATATTGAAGTATTCTCACCAACCGAAGCATCAACTCCAGTTCCAGTTATTGTTCCAACCTCACGATTTGACAAAACCGCAGTATATCCCATCCGTGTATTATATACAGGGTTGGTAGTTGGGTTGAGTGTAACAACACCATTATAGTCTTTATCCAATGTAATACTCTGTTGTCCAAGTTTTATCACTGGAATGTGTTTTGTACCAGATGGTAATGTCACCAACTTATATTTTAACGATTGCGTTTCATCCGTAAGTGGTTCAAACACCGGAGTGTTGCGGAGTGCCATGTCAAAATATTGAGATCCGTCTGGATGATTTGGATCATACAGTGTATAATCGATTTCATCGTCCGCAAGAGCAAAACTGGTTATATTCAAACCACTATCTGATGCCAAAAGTTCCCGCCCTCTTTTTGTTAAGACGGCCTCTACCGTGATTGTTTCGTTGTTTAGATATCCCATAACACTTTAATATATATATTTTACTCCGTTGCTTTTTACAATATAAATATTTATATACTACATTTTTAACTGAAATCAACTAATCTCTTTTAGACTTCCACAAATTCTTCCCATAAATTCAGTAGTTGCATTGCGATTTCTTCCATCATTTACACCACCTCTTATTTTAAATTTACGTTTTGCATCGACCTCAGGGTCAGATACTGGTTCCGATCCTGGATGTAATTCATACATTGAGTTCGCAAGTACAAAATCTGGTTGTTGATAATATCTGAAGTTGTAGTGGTCTAACTCACAGAACTCTGCATCCCGTTCGGTTCGTGGTTGATTGTTCCGTGTTGACTTATACAGACTCTCCACCATTCCACTGGCCTGCTTTGAAAGTGCAACATCTCCATAATCAAGAATTTCATCGTATATCCTAACATCATCCACCATTCCAGAGAACCTACCTATTTCAAGTTTATCAAATGAAACCGATGGATGGTTCACACCAAGATCATAGTTTGATATGAACCAATTATTAATAAAGGTCCGAACGAATCCACCAGGATACATCAATATCACCACATAACTCCAAGTATCATGTGTCAAGTTTGCACCCAAGTCCACAGAATGAGAATTTAAATTATCATTCCACACATATCCAAGTGCGTATTGGTTTCCATTGGGATTTAATATAATACCGTGACGTGAATTTGGTTCTTCGGAATTATTTAATACAATACCAACATTGTCACCACTAACTCCAATTGGACGAATCCAAAAACTAATCGTGAGGGCATTTGCGGTGAATGGTGTGCCGGTTACCTGCAAATAACTATTTGTATTATCCGAGTCGGTTCGCACATCATTGTCAAGTTCCAACACATTTCTATATCTACGAGAGACCCCTCCGTCTCTTAATATAGAATTGTGCAATATTCCTGTCCTCTCATTTCCAGAACTATCCACGATTGTAGATGTGGTGTCGTCGGACTCAAATGTATAATGTAACATCAACGAGTCTAAATCAAATGGATCTTGTGTGGTGGTGTCCACAGTCTCATTCTGCGATGCAGTTGTTGATGTAATCGGTGGATCGCAGGGTGACGGTGTTATCTGTTGTAGTGAGTGACCAACTATTCCACACCCAACCAAGTCTGAAATTGGGTTGTCATCCAAATACCAAAAGGAGTCTCCAATGGAGTCTTGTATTCCAGTTTTCCGCGTACGCACAATAGGAGGTGTTTGATTTGGTGTTCCAGTATCATCACTTATCGTGGTGTTGACTGAACTGACCGATCTTCTGCAATATATATCCCCACGACGTTTGCTTGCCTGTGAGAAAACATTTCGGTGGTTTCCTTTATATTGTGGAAATGTACCATCCCATATCTTAAACATTGGATTTCCAATATCAACTATGTTATAAAATTCATAAGGTTTTTCTACAACCACATATGTTGAACTTTTGAGTTTAATAGGAAGTTCCACCGAATCTTTATCCGGATAGTATCGTTGTTCGTCCGGAGATGTGCCACGCAAAGTCTCAGAATATGTGTCTGAAAATGGTATCTCCTTCGCAGTTGACGTTCTACTCGATGTAATTATTCTTACACTATATATGTGTGTTGCGTTGAGTTGGAATGTATTCAGTTCGTTTGCAGAATTCTTTATTGACAGAGTTGTGTTGGAATTTGCATCCGTGGTCAAACTAGTAACATGACCAGTAATCATCTCAAGACCCTTAACATCAGGATGCCACAGGTATGAACCCTTGCGAAATACAATCTCAACAACATCCCCCACACCAATATCATCATCTATTATCATTGGTTTTGTAACCACGTGGTCTTGTTTATGCACACATACCTCAATCTTCAATCTATAAATATCATTACACGTTTCCGAGGGCAACCCATCTTCAGTTTTAATATCATTCCCAAAATACCACTCCGAGGTAGATTCTTTCTTCCCACCGTTACCATCGGTTTCATCCGAAAATCCAAGTTTAATTTCTCCAGTTGCAGTATCACCGGAAGAATTGACTTGATTTCCGTCCACCCACGTCGCGTGAAAATTTCCATTCTCTACGGAAATTGACAACGGTATATCTTCACGCAGTGTATCATATATTCCATCTCTGTTTGAATCTATTACAGGTGTTCTTAACTTCTGAACAAAATTAAAAGGAATGTCGTATTCATAATACATTTCATACTTACCAATGTCGTAAACATTCCTTTCCGACGTTGATGTGTCTGGTACCAACCCAATACTTCCACCGTGAGAATATGTTCCTCCACATGATGTTGAAAAGTCTGTCTTTCCGTGTGGAAACTCAATGTCAACATTTCCAGTGGAATCGTTGTGAGTTATCTTTGTTATTGTATAGTATGTGTCATTGAAGTTTATATACGAATCAGCATAATTGCAATTATCATAATGCATGGTCACATCTTGCATATACACCCTATCCCCAACACTAAGATGTACAGGTGGTTTGACCGATACATAAAACGTACTACCATCATACCCGTTTACATACGCATCTCCTGTTAGTTCATACCTGAGAGTGACATTCTCCAATGTTTCAAGAGTAGACATATATTCGGCAATCTTGGTGGGATCACACGCAGAATTCTTCAAACTATTTAATATATTCTCATGCTCGGTTCGTCTATCAACAGTATCATCAGAAACATACTTTGGTTTCAGTTTAATTTTATCTGCGGGGATCATTGAGTTGACATCGTACTCGGTGCGTTTAATATTATGAACATAGTCGTATGTTGAACGATTTATATTGAGCAGGGTTTCTGTGGTATTGAATGTTCGTTCACCGGATGCGTTGGATTCAATTATACCCCGTTCCCATGTAACCAAGTATGTTACAATAACAGGTGGAACAAAAATAGCAGATACGTCCACCGAAAGAATTCCAGTATATTCCCCAGAAACTCTTGATATACCGGAATCAATGTTTTGCAATTTGTATTTTGTATCGTATTCAATTTCAACAGGTACTTTCTTTTGTATAGTTTCTGGTATTTCAACTGCATTAACATCTCCGTCCTTGAATGTGGATTCTATAACCCGCACCGAAGTTCTATTATCATAACCAGTCATATTTGCCGATTTATTAAATTTAGAAACTTCTATTAAATCACGTGCGATTGAACCAGATATATACTCGGATGTACACTCATCATAAACCCGACCGCCGAACTTACCAAGAATTTGAAATTTGGCAATTACACCCTCCTGTATTTGTCCTACATAATCCCCATGTAATTTTCCTATGACTCGGTGTCCGTTAAAAACATATGAAAACTCTGCATATCCGTTTACGTCATATCCTCCCGATATCATAGGTCTTTCACCATTTATAGTTGTATCACGATGAATCCAACCAGTAAATTTCTCAATACCAGGGTTGGTTTTAATTGCAGAACCAAGTCTACCGAACATAACACAATTAAAACTCGAACCTGCGACAATCGTTCCACTCAACTTTATCGCACCGTATATGTTACGGGAATCCATGCTCATATTATATCGAGAATGTGTTGGGGATAGTGCTTCGATTTTATACCCGGCAGAAACTCCTTGATATGAACTAACCCCATACATAAGTTCATTTGGAATGTCCTTAACAGAGTTCATATTAAATTCCGAGGGATACCAATTGGATATTCTTGACGTATGTATTGCATTAAAATCGTAACCTGTTATTTCTTGTTGATCGTTGTCCGTTATATAACTTCTACGATTCCCAGGTGATACCAAATTAGAACAATCCGGTTTTAAGTTAAAATTGACATCATCAAGACGAACTATTTCATTTTGAATTGGACGTCTCTTTATTTTTGGACGTTCCAGAAGTGTGGGTTCAACTACCAGTCCAGATATTAATCTACTCCGTGCAGGTACCAACTTCTTTATGTTGTCAAACAATGACGGGTCGACATAAGACTCTACAATATTCAAATAAGTGGAAAAGTCCAATTTTCCAAACCCATGTCTATAAAAAGTATGCCTCAGTTTTTTAAACTCACCATATACCCCTTCATATAAATCTTCAGGAGTTCCTATATAATCACCCAATTTGAAATCTCCAAAAAATCGTATAATTTCGTGGTTTATCAAATCACTTGAACTAAAATACACCCCCACCGTATTTGTATCTGCGGTAAGTCTGTCATTGCTTTTTAAAGTTGACCTATCCGACACCGACAATTGAGTAATTAATTCCTGGGTTTCCAGTCTGATTTTATTATTATTAAAAACTTGCGATCCATATGATGGTAATTTTGCATAGTGTCTAACTGGAGATCCGGCAAAATCAAATGGGTATTCATCCTTTATAAAATTATAACACCGTGCGACTTTAGGTACGTCTTTTCTAAATGCGGTGTTCTCAATTATACCATAATTATTATCGTCTGAAGAACGCAAATCATACGGAAAATCAAAATTCGCCTTAAATATCAAGGTTTCATCAATTTTGGTTGGATCATCTGTATCATAAGACTGATTAAACAATATGTGGTTTTCAAATCTGCGTTCGGAAAGAACATGATTGTATATCCGGAACCTGTCAAGTCTTCCAATAAAATTAGAATAATTGTAATTACCAAACACAACGGTTGATGTTGACGAACCATCGTAAAACATTTTATAGTCATGGTCATCGGTTGACATTTCCGCATATGAATTATACACCACCTCATATTGCTCAACTCGTTTTGCATATAATTGCAGTCCACGTCTATCCGAATCATCTTCACCAGAATGCCTTCGTATTAGAATATCATATCGTGAATTCTCAAATGGATGCACCCATTGACTACCAGTACTAGTATCTTTAAAATACGACTTTTTATAAAGTTCCGTTCCCTTGTATATGGCAAAGTAGAATCTACCATATACCTTCTCAACATTGTCATTCACCGGTTCATAACCAAACTCCCACCTACCAGGTGAAGATGCGACCACAATGTGTGGATTATTTTTAACATCAATAACATCCGCATTAAATCCGAATCTAAATTCAAGTGAATTAATTTCATATGCCGGGTTTCCCCAATCCACTTCAACATATTGATTTTCTTCCGAAAGTTTCAAATAATAATCAAATGTATCAAAACTATAAACCGCCTCATCACTTAAGTCCGTATTATATTCAACCCCACCAAACTCTCGTATTCTAAACAAATAATCTGGTACACCATAGCACCTAAACATAATCCTCACCGATTGTTCCGTACCAATTGCTTTTAGCATTTGGGGAAGATTATTTAATATCCGTCTCCAAATTATATTTTTTCTGTCCTTAAACTTATTGATGAATTCAATATGCTCCTTGGTAGTTACTTGATTCATCAATGCGTTTACCTCACCATCATCATACCCAACAAATCCACCTCCAAAATAATTAAGCATGTGAGAAACCATCTCATTGGGAATTCCCTTATCTGGATTATTCAATGGTTGTTTTATTGAACCAATTCCATCAACATATAGGTGGATTAGATCAAATTGATGTCCGATAAAACTTAAAAAGTCAAAATAGTCAGAGTTGGTTTCTTGTCGTGTAATAAACTCAGGTGTGTTACTTAACAACGAGTTATCATTGTGCTTATCGTAGAAATCTGCCTCTTTTGCCTTTAAAGAATACCACGAATATGCAGAACTTTTTGAAAACTCCTCCATCGTTGGTGGAATTGGTTCTGGTCTGTAATATGTTCTTGCCGATAAGAAAGTATATGACGCAGTGGTCATTGGAATTTTTTTACCAACACATTCACCACATTTACAGAAAAACTGCCATGCGTTCGACGTTCCTGGAATATCAGTTGGTGTTGGTGTTGCGTTTTCAGATACTATCCATATTGAATCTTCATACATAACTGCCTCACCATACACATAATCCGTTATTAATTCAGACCACTCATCGATATTATCACACTCAAAATCCTGACGAGGCCAACTGACATATACATAAGTTAATTGTCTCTCCAATTCTGCAATTTTCTCTATATCCTGTGGTGTCTCTCCCCGTCTTGCGACTGCCCTTCGTATATCATCAATTTCTTCTTGCAGTGTAGTTGCAGTTTCCGATAGTTGTACAATATCTTCAAAATATAAAAATCTCTCATACCCATCAAACCCATTTAGCATTTTATTTTTTTCTATACGCAATGTTTGCATTTGCGTGTCATATGACATCCTATTAAACTTTTCCGGAGTTGACAACCTCCACGATCTCCGAATTCGTTCCATTTGTCTGTCAAACTCCGAAATCTTGGCAAGTTTATATATAAAAACATCCAACCGTTTCCTCGCAGATGAATATCTAACAAACTTTGAAAAATCCGAATAATCAACGGTTAAATACTTTTCTTCTATATTAGACTGAAAATATCTAGCAATTTCTTCCGATATTTCAAGGGGTGTTCCGTATAACTCTGCTCTCCACTCTTGTTCAATATCCGCAAGACGTTCCCGCAATGGCTCCGTTAATTCATCCGTAGAATCCAACAGTGCATTTCGGTTTCTCTCATGCTTTGCATTTTCAAGTTTATCTAATGTATATTGAGATGAACCACCCCCACTTGTAAAAGACAAATTCGGACCTCGCATCTTATACATTGCAGGTTTTGTGCGTTTGTATAAAACTGTGGTTTGGATAATGTCATCCGAGTATGCCACATTTGATATGTGTAGTTTATTTCCTACGACCACATCCGTGGAAAGTGGGTCTATCAACTTTATAACCAGAGGTCTGTGTTTTCGTGTGTCCTCCGCATTTTCCGTTCCACGCACAACATTGACGAATGGTACAATAGTTCCGTCCGCAAAGTTCAATACATTCGTGAAATATGATGTAAACTTAGCATTATATATTTTGGATACTCTATCAGAGTCATATTGTGCAAGTAGGGTCTTTCGGTATGTGTCGTGTGGATTTATCAACGACTCATCTCTGGACCTGTTTGCAAACCTTGAACTTATATCAAGTACCCGGTCTACACACAACACGTATTCCTTTGCGAAATCATTCTCGGCAAATACATCATTGTATTTCCACAACATAATATTAAAATACAGGGAGTTAACTTGTTCTTGAAACTCCACACATTCTTTGACAAAGTCTTGTCGTGAGTCCATTCCGAATAGTTCAACGATCTCCAAAATAGATTCATGGTAAAACTCAATCTCATTATCTGCTATAACTCTATTAATATATGCCTCAACACCCGCACCCTTTATAAACTTAAAGGTTTCGTTATATACGTGTGCAACTAATAGTCGTTTGTTGAAAAAATTGTCATATTCAAAATTCAACAAAACCTCCAATGGTTTCTTCGTAGTTTTTAATCCAGACGGAACAAGTTTCAATTCCATCCTAGACGGTGATATGTCGGTTATCATCAACTTAGAAGTGGATTCGGCAGAACCAACAATATCGTTTCTAAATGAAACTCCCACCCGATGTGTACCATCAACATACCCCAACTCTCGCAGTTCGTGTGTAGGTGATATAATTACATCACCTGCCTCGGATAGTTGATAGTTTCTGTCAAATGTATTTATTGAACCAATGCGACGTTCCCCATTATAATCCGTGAAATCATATTTTCTCTCAACAAAACTATCGTCTCGTTCTACAATTCTGGATTGTAAAACTTCATTATCTGGAGTGTATACAGAAAATTCAATTATATCCTTTGGAGACCTACCAAATTCAAGTGGCACTTGTTCGGACGAATCGTTCGTCAGAATATCAAACATACTTTCATCGACTGGAGACCCCCGTGGATAGTCGAAATCAAGATTTGTAGGTGCCTGTTTTACATATTTATGATATTTTTTCATAACCACTTATATTCGAACATTATGGTGATTTCATAAAGGGAAACTTGTCTCCTGATGTTTCTTCTTCACCTTCGGATAATGGTAAAAACGGAAACTTATTACTAAAGTCTGCACTCGTCTGTCCCTCACCGGCCGAAATTCTCTGAGATACTATCAAGTCCTTTGCGGCCTGATATGTCTCTGTTGCATCTTCCTTGAGTTTAACTCCCTTTTCAATTTCGATATCAAGTGTGTTTGAAAGTTCTTCAACCTGTGTCTGTAGTATTTGTTCATTTGCGAGTTGTTCACCTATTTCCGCATCCACCTCGGATGCAAACTCAGATATTTCAGTCGGTGACCCGGAGTTCGTATCTACCAATTCAATCTCTTGAAATTCCGATATTCCGGTATCGAAGAAATTCTCTACCTGCACCTGTGAAAAAGTATTCTTTCGTGGTGATATTTTCCATAAAAAATTATCAACATCCGTAATTCCTTCCTCGTCTATATTTGACCGCATTATCAAATTATTATATTCATCGAGTTGACTACCATCGATGGGAGTGTTCACAAATACGTCATATGACTCTTGGTCAAAGTCGTAGTTTTCTATATACTTTGGGACAAACTTATTCATATCACTTTCCAATCATAAATTTGGTCTTAATTGTAACAATTTCCGTTTGATTTGGAGATTCAACTCGTATCATAATCTCATATATTCTACCAACACTCAAACACCCAAAATCAACATCAAAATAATGACCCTGCGAATCGCAGTTTATTCTTGAGTATAAATCCCAGGGTATTCTAACCTCATGGGTGTCCGCATCACGTATCGAATAATACATTGGGTACTCAACATAGTTATTAAGCAAATAATCAGATTTTTGAGAAAATGTTTTTTTCGGATATTTCTCACGAACACCTAGACGCATACGAATTTCTTCCTTCACCGAATACTCTTGTCGTATATTCTTTATACCTATTACAATAGATTCTCCAGTAATGTGGGTGAGGGACGGTGGTGTTTGTACAGTTGTTCTATTTAACACATACTCACATTCTGTGTTTTGCGTGTCTTCCACTATATTACTTCCACTTATCAGACTTCCACTTATCAGACTTCCACTTATCAGACTTCCACTTATCAGACTTCCACTTATCAGACTTCC
>MDTE01010544.1_pt1 | contig 82960 bp, 49 predicted proteins | sample 811231 | NCBI WGS metagenome assembly MDTE01 (sample SAMN05326651, study PRJNA326480) | marine metagenome | isolation source: seawater | place: Indian Ocean: Red Sea | collected 2010 | reverse complement strand
CCCTGGACTGCAGCGCCGGTCGTGTGATTGGCGGTGTCCACCAGGGCCGAGTGGATTGCCACGTTGTGTTACTCGTCCGTGGGGGACTCTGTAGCGTCTTCTGATCCGAATGCGTTTTCGGATGCCTGTTTCAGTTCTTCTCGGTCGACGAAGCCGTCATTGTTCGTATCTGCCGTATCCAGGTCGACCCCGTGCAACAAGTCGGTGTCGACCTGTTCTTGTTCTTGTGCGTCGAGCCGGTCATCTTTGTTGCGGTCAAACTGCTGGAATACAGGAATCGCGATGTAACCTTCGCCAGCATGGGCTCCGGAGCCGATCTGCTCCGCGGAGGTCGCCGATTTCAACACGCCTTGCATTTCGATTTTCCAGGCCCGCACAGGTTGTCCGCTTGTGACAGTCAAGGTGATCTCACTCGAATTGGGGCTGGCGTATTTTTCTGGGGAAAGCACGGTGACACCAAAACCACCCAGGCCTGGTTCCTCGACGACTACGGTGACTCGATGATCGCCGACAAACGCACCACTCTGGAATCCATTGTCGATAAACGTCGTCAAGCGGAAATGTCCTTGTTCGTCGGACATTCCGCTGGCTCCTGGCCAGCGATCGTCGCTAGGATGGGTGTGAATCTGCGCCTGTGGCAACGGCTGACCGTTCATCATGACCTGCCCTTCTACCTCCACCAGCGCGGGACGACAGCCACTCCCAGTGCTGAGGAGCAGCAGCGCAATGCTGGTGCTGAGCAGTGGGAACCATTTCGAAGCAAGTGCCATAGAACGACTTTCGCGATGTCGTGGAGTTCGCCCACTGCCTTCAACGATTTGAGTCCAGGTCCAGCGTAAGCGGTTCGCGGATGAAACTGTAGTAATAAGAGGTGCCATAGCCCATTGCCATGCCCCGTACGCCCTTCTTGAGGACCGCTGCTTTGCGGTCTTCCCAGGAGACATAATAGGCGGTGTCTGTGTTTTCGAGATTTCCCACGAGCCATTTGCAGAATGTGCCGTGACCAGGGAACCACTGGTCGGTGTACTCTTTCTGATAATGGACCAGCTTCAGGCGATAGGCTTCAAACCGCTCTACAGTTTCTTTCAGTTCGGCGCGGTTGGCATCCGTGGCCCGGACCTGGTAGGCGCGGTACGAGATCAGCATCTCGGTCAGCAGCTTGATGAAATCAAAGTGGTCTCGTGACAGCCGGACCCAGCCTTTGGCACGTTCGGTTTGGGCCCGCTTTTCTGCCTCTTGGATATGCGATTCCAGTGTCCCCAGGACCTCAGGCGGGTACATCGACAGGTACATTTGTGAGGTCGTCAGCCAACGTGGCAATTGCGTGTTGCGGAAGTCGGCTGCGATATCGGTGTCGGGGATAGGGATCACCTCGGCCAGTCGGTCCTGCAGCAAATCAAAGAACCGCAGCATCGGTTCGTGCGCGTCTTCGAAGACACCGCGGCAATACTCGGCAACGATCGCTTCGTGGTCCTGCGAGGGGTCGCCCATCAGGCGGCCCATCAGGTAATTGAGGGGGCCTTCCAGGCCCCAGTTGCCTGCCGGGTCCAGGCTGATCGCCATAAAGCCGTTCTTGTGCAGATAACGCAGTCGCGTGGTGACTTCTGCGGCCGTCATATGGACATTGACGCCCATGGGAATCTGCGTGTTGAACCAGTAAGTAAATCCGGTAAACCCGGCGACTTTGCCACGCCAGGCTGCGATGTATTCCGGATTCAGATTCATCATCTCCGCGATCACATGATCACCGAAGTAAGGGATCTTCTGGGAGGGCCAGGCGGTAGGTGCGTAACTCATCAACATCAGGACTTTACCCGGGTGGCTCTCGGCAACAGCATCTGCGACATCTTTGTGCAACAGGAACACGCGTTCGCACGGTGTGTCGCGTAACAAGGTTCGTTGAAAAGATTCCCAGCGGATCGGGATTCCCTGCGCTCCCTGCTCGGCCGCCCAGTCCGTCCAGCGGTAGTTATCAAGCTTTTCACAGCGTTCGCACTGACAGCGGAGATAACCGTCCTCTTGACCGAGGGATACCCAATCCAGTCCCTCGTCGTAGCGGCTCTGCAGGTACTTGATCAGCAGCCGTTTGACGTCGGGGTGACTCGTGCACAGGTGGTTTCCCCGCCCGGTGCGTTTGCCATCGATCAGGGCGAAGTACTCAGGGTGCTCTGCAAAATACTGGTCCTTGGAAACCGCCGCGTAGTAGGTGTGCCCACCCGGTGCCGCTTTGACAGCCTTGCGATAATTGTTGGCTTGCGCCGAGAGTGACCTGCCGGGTTCATTCAGGATGTTGACGTCGTATACGGAACGCCCGTCCGAATACGCGAACGCGGGCTGGAAATGCACGTTCAGGTTCGCTGGCACATGCAGGTCCGCCCTCCGGGGCACGAGCTCCCCGTGTGGGCTGGGAAGAAACCAACGGATACCGGCATAATCTTCCAGCAGTTTGATCACGGCCCGGTTGGTTCCCCGCGCGCCGACCCAGTCATGCGTTTTGGTCCCCGGGTTGTCGTGCCCCAGCAGGAACAGGGTGCGGTCTTTGACGATCAATCGACAGGCATCCCATTTGAGGTTTTCCGCGCTGATTCCGGCTTCGCTGGCCAAGCGTGTTGCGCCGACCGAAATCAGCCGGCCCGTTGGTAGCGGTTGTCCTTCGACATGTAGCGGCAATCTGGCGCCGCTCGATTTCTGGACGTATTCGACCAGCCAATCCGCGGCCGTTTTCGTCCACTGCGGGGCCGCTGCTGGAACGACGATGGTGGCGGTCGCTTGGCCTTGCTGGACGATCTGAAAGTGTTCGTTGGTGTCGGCAGCGGGGAGGCGCGACGCCCAGGACAGCGCCAACGCTGTGAGGACAACACCCCCGATTTGCCTGGAGATTGCGGTGCGGATCATACGGAGGCTCTCGCTGTCGTTTCCCAGGGAAAATGCGATCTGTTTGATTTCAAACACAGCCTACCAGGATCTCTTTCCCCAGTGGCCGGCAGAGGTGGAAATTTGTGGGAAAGCTGAGGTAATACTGCTGCCACCGGGAAACGGGGTCCCCGTGCCCGTTGGTTTGGTCGGGCGCCGTTTGCGAGAATGTGCCCAGTGCGGTCTGACACAGGGAGTTGCTGTGCAGTGGTGCTGTGCCGTGCTGGCTTGGAACGGTGGCGCAAGGAGGTTCGCGTTGTCAATCCATCGTGCGGTTGAAGAAGCTGCCGCGCGGCCTCCCGGGAAAGGAATTTGCTGGCCTCGAAAAACAGTCCCAGTCTGAACACCGCGATCGTTTCTGTGTTGCTGGTGGTGCGATTTCTTTCCCATCCCAGTGCGCCAGATATTCGTGACCACGTTGGCGCTCGCCGTGCGCGTCAGGGCGCGACCGGCATTTGTTCGACGCGAATATTGTCGATTTCCAGTGAGTTGTTCTCGACGGTCTGTTGCTTGTAGGTCCCCAGGGCCAGGAACCAGTTGGTTCCCTTGGCCTCGGTATCGTAATAGGGCAGTGGTCGCTTGTTGAGTGGTACCCAGCGCCCGCGTCCACGGCCCCGACGCACCGACACGTTGACCGTTTGCGCTTTGGTATCAACTTCAATTTTCAGACCGAACCACTCGCCGGCTGCAGTCAGGTTACCCAGTCCATGATCGGCGTCGGCAAAGTTGCGGCGGTCGTTGGGCAACTCGATCGCCATCAGGTCAGCCCGCTTGGCCCAGGCATGCGCGATGGCGATTGGTTTCCCGGTGAGGTCGGCAATCGACAGTGTGGGTTGATTCTGGAGCGCGCCACGACGAAAGTCAGCCTGGACTGATGCCACTCCGGGGGCCACTTGCACCGCGTGCATCGGCAGCACATCACTCGGACAGGTTGTATTGATGTCGCACCAGGCCCTGCGATCCGGACCGCTGCCGATCACCGACAGCGATGTGTCCCATCCCCGGTTGGCATAGCGGGTGTTTTCGTACCAGCCGCTGCGGCCGAACAGGGGTGCTGTACTGCCATTGGCTCCAAAGGCCGGGCTGGAGAAGTCGCAGTGCCAGACCAGGCGGCCCCGGTCCTCGGCATCATTTAGAGTGATCAATCCGAAATGGTCGGGGGCTCGGAAGCCAGCGGGACTCGGCGACCAGGCGGAGTAGGGTGGTTGCTCCGTCTCGGTGAACCGGTTGCGGCAGAGATTGAATCGCCAGGTAGAACCGGCCCGTGGAACGTGTGCAGTCAGGCTCTCCCAGGGGATTGCTGCCCGTATTTCCCAGCCTAGTTCACCCACCTCGGTGCGCACTTTGATTCCCGAGTTCCAGTTGATATTCGCCGTCGCGCCGATCGCTTTGGGAGTTTCCTGGGCGTCGTAGACCACGCCGCGGCTGGTGATACAGAACTGATAGTAGGTCGTTCCCAGGCCGGTGGGATCGAAGAACAGCTCGATCGAGTCGTCACTGAAGCCACCTATATCCGGATCGCGCGTGTTTGCCTTGAGCTGCGCAACCAATGGTTCGTGGCACCACGCCTTGAGGTACAGCCACGTGTCGTCCCAGGCTAATTGAAAGTCTGTTTGCTGCGGGACGTGCTGGTTTTTCAAGGTCCTGGTGATGTGTTGTACAGACGAGTTGGCCCATGTCGAATCATGATTCCACGTGTGGGTTGGAATTTGCTCCGGTGCCCGCGCTACCCCGCTGGTCGCGACGGGTGCTGCCTCGGCAAGTGCGGTGGTTTCATAACGGGCACGGCTCTTGAGCATGTGTTGCAGGATTCCCTCGTCAATCAGGTCCACACGCCGGCGGTAGACGGTGTTGACCGCGGTCGCCTCACGTGCCTGCTCCAGCGTGCGTTGCAGACCACTGAGAAACGCACGCGTTCCCAGCCGGTTCCACCACGACCGGGAGTCGTGTCCGCCACCCAGGTGCAGCCAGCGATTCTCGATTGCCGTGTAGAACGCCTTCATGGCTGGGGCCCCCGGCCCGAAAAAAGACCGGTAGTATTCGTCGAGGGCGACATCGATATCGAGCGTCGTATCGTCGTAAAGCTTCATCCGCCAGTAGAGGTTCATGAAATCCAGTACCGGACTGGCCTGCGCCACGCCGGCCGGACGCGTTCCGTTGTAGGTTTGCAGGTAGAGGTACTGCAGTTTGCCACCCTGGAATCCGCCGATTTTCTGCAAGCTGTGGACATCTGTCACATGCACATGTGGAACCAGGCAGGGGAATGCCCCGTCGGTCATCTCCGGCTTGAGCAGGTACTCCCAGGTGGTAAAGAAGCGAACCTGGTTCTGGTCGACAAACTCGGCGATGCGCAGGTGGTCGCGGCGTTGTGTATGGGGGTCGGCATAGTACGTGTAGAACTTGCAGAACTCAACAGCTACGTTGGGCTCGAAAATCAACCCCTCCGGCGGGACCGTGTAGTTGAAGTAGGCGCAGTTGGAAATCATGGCCTGAGGGTGCGTTTTGCGGACCTCGCGGGCCACCTCGTTGACGAATTGCCAGACGTAATGGCTGGCGTTTCCTGCGGGGCCAATTCCGGGTCGATATCGTGGGCGACAGTCGGGACATCCGCACATGTTCGTGTTGTCGTTGGGCATGACCGAGAAGAAGCGTCCCTCCGCACCGCGGTACGCGCCGGGAAAAGGTTCGGGCCGGCCGGCAAAGTAGTCGCGTGCGATGGCGACCACTTGGTCCCGGAACCCTGTGGCGGTCAGGCACGGCTGCACCTCCATCTGGTAGTTCAGTTGCTGCATCCGCGCGAAGCTCTTGGTACTGAACCACTCGGGGTGCGAGTTGCCGAATTGCTTGTCGAAAGAGTTGAACGAGTGGTTGGCATTGTGTTGCTGGCCGCCCCACATGCGATTACGGATCCAATACAACAGACTCGTTCGCGGATTGACCCACGTGGCCTGAAACTTCTGGCGTTGGTCCCACTGGCTGAAGGTTAACTTTTCCGTGTTGATGAATAGCGGGTAGATCGAACGGACCGGGAGGTCGGGGCGACGACGAATCGACAGGGCCGCGACGCGGATGTCCTGGGTCCGCGGTACGACTTCACCGAGTACCTCGTTGGGTAGGTACCACTTCACCCCCAGCTGGTTTTCCAGGAAAGCATGCGCGGCGTAACATGTCCCAATCGGTTGAGCTGCGGCTTGGTACAAGCTGCCGTAGGACTGGTAGTCGACCTGGGAGAATTCGGGGCCATCGTGTCCCAGTAACACCAACACACCTGGAGCGGTCTGTATTAGGTATTCTTGATGGGCCAGGGGAGTCGCCGGGATCGCCAGTGCGCGGGTGGCAACGCTTTCTCCGACGAGGATTCGGTTTCCCTCAACGGGGCAGTCGCCGCGGACGATGGGGAGAGTCGCAGCGGAGATTTTTTGCAGGTAGTACTGGAGTTCCCAGGCGGCCAGTTGCGCCGAGGCGGTCGGGCGTTTGGCCAGCACGATCGTGGCGTGTGGCTGGCCGTTCTTGACCAGGTCCAGCTCAGCACCGGAGAGTGTGAGGGCGGGCCAGACCAGGACGGCCAGAGAATAGCCGATCCAGGTGGCGTTGTATGAAGATGATTGCGAAATCGTCATGGTGGGTGTTTGGTTCTGCCTGGGCATCAGGGGGACTTGCCGATCGGCAACAATTCAATGCCATCACGCGTTGCGTTGACCCGCAAGCGGACCAGAAAGCAACGTTGCGGCGCGGCATGCCGATGGACGTAGGCTAGCAGGATCGATTCATCTTTCAGAAGGGTCAGTTTGCCGTAGCCATAGACCCCGGGGTCGATCCGGATCGGATTCGACCAGTTCTTTCCGCCGTCTGTACTGAGGAACACGCATTGGCCACCACTACCTCCCGCAGTCAGGACGAGCGTATCGTCAGCCAGCACCACCAGATGGGGTGCGTATACATACTTCGGCCCAACGCGGCTGATCTGCTGCCATTTCAGGCCGTGGTCATCAGAAATCAGTGTGCCGCCATCGGGACGCACTACGAGGACCAGTCGTCCTGTCGACAAGCGTCCCAAGTCTCCTTCGTCGGTGTTCAACCAACTTGTGTCGCTGGGAGTACCCAGTTGGAGTAAGGCATCGGCATCACCCGAGACGACCAGGTCTGCGGTTGCCACCCGGTCGGTGTCAGGTTTGCGGCGACGGATGACGGATAGCACCTGCCAGGTCTTGCCGTCGTCGTCGGAACAATGGATCGTACCATCCAGCACACGACTTCCCCGGTTCATATCGTAGGACATCCATAGCAGTCGGCCGCCTGGTAGTTGCAGTCCGCGCGATCGACCACGGGTGTAGTAATTCCCGGAACTCTGCAGGGGAACGGGGGCACTCCAGGTGTGGCCGTGATCGGTTGACCGAATGACCAATTGCCGGGTGTTAAGTTTCTGATGTCCGGGTGGCGCCTCGGGAAAGCCATACCAGGAAGCCTGCACGTTGATGATCTGGAGGAGCGTACCCTGGTCGGTCACGATAGTCGCGCTGGGTCCGGCGTCCAGTTTGCCATCGAATACGGTCTTCGGTTTGGACCAGGTCAGGCCGTTGTCGCGCGAGCGACAGGCCATGATTCGGCCGCCGGTCGGGGCCTGGTGCTGGGGATCCAGGCCTGCTTTGCGATAGGGTTCGATCAGATTCGGGTTGAGTTGGATAGGAGTGGCAAAGGATACGTGCCAGTAACCGGCGGAATGGACAAACAGCAACTCGCCGTTGGCCAACCGGACCACGTCACCCACCCAGCCGATAAAATCACCCAGCCCGGGAAACGGATCGGGGCGATTGTGATCAAATCCGGTGACGCAAATGCGCGCCTCACGTAGTGCGAATCCACCGACCTGATCTGGTGCTGCGGCGGCGATCGGGGAGGGGGCCAACAGTCCGGCGCTGCAGCAGAGGGTCAGAGTGGCGATTGGCACGAGGGTGGCTTTCTGCATGTTCAGTCTCCCGAAGGTGGTCTTCTGCTATACCCTATACCTTTTGACACCGGTTGTCATTGAATACCGCTTCTCAGCGACCCAGCCGTCAGCCTGGCGGGACGAAACCGTTTTGGGTGTGCTACTGGGAGTGAACATTCCACCCTGAAACGGGCTGTTTTACGAATGAACTGCCACCCTGTTTGCCCGACCTGTCCGCTTTGTCGTGAAGCCGCCACAGGGATTTTTTATGAGGACCACCGCGTCTACTACCGCTGTTCGATTTGCTGCCTGGTGTTTGTTTTGCCCGCCCAACGGCTCTCTGCGTCCGCGGAGAAAGCCGAATATGATCGCCACCAGAATTCACCGCAGGATCCCCGCTATCGCCAATTTCTCCAGCGGTTATTTGATCCCCTGGCGGCCCGGCTGGCACCGGCCAGCCAGGGACTCGACTTTGGTTCTGGGCCGGGGCCGACGCTCTCTGTCATGTTCCAGGAATCCGGACACCGGATGAACATTTTCGATCCGTTCTACGCTCCCGACGAGTACGTCTTTCAGCAACAGTATGATTTCATCACGGCCTCGGAAGTTGTCGAACACCTCCATGATCCAGCTGGAGATTTGGAGAGGCTGTGGTCCTGCCTGAAATCGGGCGGACTGCTGGGCATCATGACCAAACGTGTCATCGATCGTGAGGCATTTGCGCGGTGGCATTACAAAGCGGATCCGACGCATGTCTGTTTTTTTGCACTGGAGACTTTCGTCTGGCTGGCGGAGCGGTGGCATGCGGATCTCGCGGTGCCGGGGAATGATGTGGTGGTGTTCACCAGGCCCTCCCGCTGAATGGTGATTCAGCAGGTGGCATGAAGACGTTCGAGCATTGGGTTGGCAGGGTTGGGCTGGATTATCCCAATAGTTTTTCCACGACGTGACCGGCGACGTCAGTAAGCCGAAAGTCACGCCCCTGGTGACGGTGCACCAGGGCGGTATGGTCGAGCCCCAACAGGTGGAGCAGAGTGGCATGGAGGTCGTGGATGTGAACACCGTCTTCGGCGATCTGGTACCCCAGCTCATCGGTCCGGCCGAGGGTCCCGGGCTGGATGCCACCCCCGGCGAGCCAGATACTGAAGGCACCCGGATGATGATCACGCCCTAGACGTGTGGGTGTGGGTGCTTGCTGGACCATCGGCGTACGTCCGAATTCTCCACCCCAGATGACGAGTGTTTCGTCGAGTAACCCGCGCTGTTTCAGGTCCTTGATCAACGCGGCGGCCGGTTGGTCGACCTCTCGACACCGTTGGGGAAGCGCGTGCAGGACATTCTGATCTTTGTCATTGAATCCGTGATGGTCCCAGTGACGATGGTAGAGCTGGACAAAACGGACCCCCCGCTCGACCAGGCGTCGCGCCAGCAGGCAATTATTGGCAAAGGAGCTGTCACCAACTGCGGCACCGTATTGACGCAGTGTGGTCGCGGATTCGCGCCCCAGGTCGGTCAATTCGGGAACACTGGTTTGCATGCGAAAAGCCAGTTCGAATGCAGCGATGCGGGCACCGATTTCCGGATCGCCGATGTTTTCTTGCTGGATCGTGTTCAAGTCGCGGAGGGCGGCGATTGTTTGCCGCCGGGTGCGGTGCGTGACCCCCGGTGGATTAGAGAGAAACAGCACTGGGTCTCCGTGGCCGCGAAACCGGACCCCTTGGTGGGCCGTCGGCAGGAAACCACTGGTCCAGTGATGGAATCCCACTGGAGGACCTTCCGGTTCGCCCGACGCCAGCACGACAAAGCCGGGCAGTTCTTCACTTTCGCTGCCCAACCCGTACGTCAACCAGGAGCCCAGGGCAGGGCGCCCCGTGAACGCGGATCCGGCGTTGAAGAACATCACCGCGGGGTCGTGATTGAATTCCTCGGTGTGCATCGACCGCACGATGGCCAGGTCATCCGCGACGGTTGCCAGGTGGGGCAAGAGCTCGGATAGCTCCGCGCCGGACTGGCCGTGTCGCGCGAAGCGGAATGAGGAACCTGCCAGATTGGGAGTGCCCTTGATGAAGGCGAACTGGTCGCCGCGGACCAGGTCTGCCGGGACGGGCGTGCCATGTAAGGCGTTCAAGCGGGGCTTGTGGTCGAGTAGTTCGAACTGGGACGGTCCGCCGAGCATAAACAGGCAGATCACGCGTTTGGCGCGGGGTGCGAAGTGCGGCATCCGGACCGCCAGCGGGCGGTGAAGTGGTGCCGGTTGGCGCGCGGCCCCAGAATTGCGGTTGAGAAGTGAGGCCAGGCCCAGCGCGCCGACAAAGCCACCGGTCGTGCTGCTGAGAAAATGGCGGCGCGCGGTCACCTCCGCGGCGGCCTCCCGAGGGCAGCGGTGCGAAGCGGAGTGGCCCCCACCGTCGATCATGCGCGCGTCCCCGTTGTTCAAGGTTCTATCCCTTGGTTATGGTTTCGTCGAGGTTCAGCAGGAGGCTGGCCAGGATCGTCCAGGCAGCCCACTCACTCCTGTCGATTTGGGCCACCGGCGCCAGGTCAGCCGCAGTGATTAACTTGTCCGCATCGGAGTGGTGGTTGCGATAGTGGTCCAGTTGTTGTTCGTAGAAGGTGACCAGCCGCGCCAGTTCGAGTGGTTGCGGTCGCCGGCTCAGACACAGGCGAAAGGCGAAGACAATCCGATCTGACTGGCTGGAGTGGTTCGCCTCAAGGGCCCGTAATCCAAGTGCTGCTGCGCACCGCAAGAAAGCCGGGTCGTTCAGCGTACTCAGAGCCTGTAAGGGTGTGTTACTGCGGGAACGCCGTACCGTACAGTGCTCCCGGCTCGGCGCATCGAAGATGGCGAAGGCAGGATAGACAGTGGTACGTCTCCAGAACGTGTACACCCCGCGGCGCGAACGTTCGGCGGCCGCAGAAGTGGGCCACTCTTCCATGTCGAAGCCTCGTGTACCGAACTCGAGCCAGAAACCGGCCGGTTGCAGCGGGTAGACGCTGGGTCCCCCGATCTGTTGATTCAGTAGTCCACTGGCGGCCAGGGCGAGGTCGCGAATCGTCTCGGGAGCCAGGCGAAATCGCGGCCCGCGGTCCAGCCAGGGTCCAGCCAGCGGCGGATCTTGCTGGGAGGATCGGACCGAGGTCTGGTTTTTCTTTTGGTGTGGTCTGTACGTCGCTTGCTGGTAGGTACGCGAGGTCGCAATGAGGCGATGCGTCGCTTTGACTCGCCAGCCCGCATCGACGAACTCACGTGCCAGCCAGTCGAGCAGCGCAGGATGTGAGGGACTGTGGCCGCGTTTGCCAAAGTCGTCGCTGGTCGCGACCAGTCCCGTGCCGAAGAAACGCTGCCAATAGCGATTGACCGTGACGCGTCCTGTCAGCGGATTGTCGCCTGCGACCAGCCAACGCGCCAGGTCGAGCCGATTGGGCGGCCCCGATTTTCCCACGGCGGCGGGAAACGGGTGTAAGGCTGCCGGGACGGCTGGCGTGACGACTTCTCCCGGGTTGCCGATATCCCCACGCAGATGTACCCGTGTGATGCGTCGTTGTGACCGTTCTTTCAGGACCATCGTGCTGGGTACCGATTCCAGCAAAGCGGTTTCCGCCTGACGCAGTTTCTCACGTGCTGCGGTTTGCCCTTCAGCCAAATTGGCCAGCGCGCTCCGCAGGCGGTCCCATTCCACCTGTTGCTCCGGTGACGGGACACGCAGCAGCGGCTCCAGGCTGCTATTGGGTACGCCCCCCGCGACATCTGCCGTCTGGTTAAAGAATGCGTAGAACGCAAAGAACTCGCGCTGTGTAAATGGATCATAGATGTGGTCGTGGCAATGTGAGCAGGCCAAAGTGGTACCCAGCCAGACGGTGGCTGTTGTGTTGACGCGATCGACGATCGCCTTGACCCGATCGGCTTCCGGGTCGACGCCGCCCTCCTGGTTGATCATGGTATTCCGGTGAAATCCGGTGGCGATTCGTTGCGCTCGCGTGGCCGCGGGCAACAGGTCACCCGCGATTTGTTCCACGGTGAACTGATCGTAGGTGAGATCTGTGTTAAGGGCATTGATCACCCAGTCGCGGTAGGGCCAGATTGGTCGTCGCACGTCGATGTTGTAACCGTTGGTGTCAGCATAGCGGGCCAGGTCGAGCCAATAGCGTCCCCAGTGTTCGCCGTAGGCTGGCGAAGCGAGCAGCCGATCGACGACCCGGGCCCAGGCGTCGGGGCGCTGGTCGGCTAGAAAGCTGTCGACTTCGTCCAGGCTGGGAGGGAGGCCGATCAAGTCCAGGGTCACGCGTCGCAGGCGTACCGCGGGGGGGGCCGGGGGATTGAAGGTCCGTTGCCCGCGGCGGAGGCGGGCGAGAACAAACGAATCGATCGGGTTGGCGACGCCGGTCGGTTGATCGATCTCAGGGAGTTGCGGCCGCCTGGCCGCCTGGTAGGCCCAGTGCGTGCGACTCGCGGATCCACTGGGCGCAGCGGCGCGTGTCTTTGCCGCAGGCGCTGCGCAGCTAAGGGGAATGCCGAGCAGGAGAATGAACCACCGACGCATAGCGAATCCAGTTGTTTTGCCCTAGCCAGACGGATGATCCGTCTACTTTAGTCGATTGGTGTTATCCAGGCGAACGACCAACGCTGCGACCATGGGTTGTGATTCCCGCGTGGCACGTCAGGGGGCTGGATCTTTACTGGCCGGTTTGATGTTGCCTGGCTTCGTGGTTCCAGCGGCCACGCGGTTTGCAATCCTGGGTTCTATCGCAGGGAGAGGGTGGATCCAGCGACGGTCAAGGTGTGAATTGTAACGCGTACAGGTCAGCGCCTTTAATCAGGATTCTTAAACGCAGGGGAACACCGGACAAAGCACTCAGGTCACTGCCTCGCTTCCACTCGACGACGCGTTCCAGGGAATCGCCGAACAACAGATGGCAATCGGTCGCCTGATAGCCGTCGAGTGGCTCACCTGCCGGAGTCTGAATTTCGACGCGGATGCTGCCTGCTGCGGAGGTCTCTAGATTCAATTTCAGACGGGTTCCCGACATTGTGAAGGGGCGCGTCAGCAATTCACCGCCCCGCAAAGGGGCAAACGCCGAGACGAAACCATCCAATCGCAGTCGATACCGACGTAATTTACATTGCCTCCAGAATCCTTCATTGACGTACAGCGAAAGCTCGTTGGGCGCAGCGGGAATGTCTGATTGCGTTTCGAGCAATCCCCACGACTGGAAGTTGTCGCCGTAGACCCAGCGTTTTCGGGCAGGGTTTCCCGGGCGAATAAATGCATCGTCCCAGAACTTGAAACGCTGGCCGTCACGACTGCTCATCAGGCCTCCGTCGGAATAAGCGGCGCCAAAGTACGTGACGCTGGCGGCGAGTGTCCGGTTGAGGTCGGTTAAGGTGGATCGGCTGTCGACGTAACGCGTCGGGAACCCCAGATAGATATGGGGTGCCCGGTGATAAGGTTGAATCTGGTTGGTATAGAGCTGGACATAGGGTGATGTGGGTGACGGTCGGGAGGTAAACGGGATCCACCGCTCGTCTGAGTATTCCAGCCAGCGCGGTTGGGACCAGTGCAGGAAATCGGTGGAAGTCGCGGTCATCACGTCTTTGGTGGATGTTTCTTTGCTGGTCGGAGTGATTTGACCTGGCCCGCCTCGGAGTGCCCGATGAAAACCGACATAGCGCTGCCGCACGGTGTCCCAAAAAGCCAGGTTCTGGGAATCGAAGTAACCCGTTGTGATGACCGGTGCATCGTGCATCGGTGCCCAGCGAATTCCATCGGGAGAAGAATAGACGTGGAGACCTCGCTGTGGTTTGTAAATCGCCACAATGGCTTTGTAGCGATGTTCGGCGAGGCAGGCGGGATTGCTGTCCTTGAAAGGGACAAAGGCGTGACAGATCTCGCCAGACAAGAGGATGTTGTTTTTTCTGGACCCGCGAAATTCCACCAACCCCAGGTCAGGACGTGTCCAGTGGATCCCGTCCTGACTTTCGGCGTAACAGGTGACGTTATAGGGAATTGAGTACCCGCTGGCGGTCGTTTCGATTTGCGAGCCACGGTAGTACATTCGGTAACGATCGCCGTCCTGGAAGATTGTATAGTAGAGGGTGCGGTTTCCCTCCCACGGCGTATCGTGCACGAACACGTCATCGGTTGGCACTGGATGATGGAGACGCAAGCGCGCCTTGCCGGTCAACTGTTCGATCAGATGTTCGTCGAGCAGCAACTCGCGACGACTTCCAATGTCGATCGTTTCACCGGCCGTCACAGTCTGTGGGGCCAGATACAGTGCCAGACACAGCAGTTCGACCAGCAGGATCAGTTGCGGTGGCCGCAGTAATGTCATGGGGTTATTTCTGGCAGTGGTGTTTGGCGGATGGCTTGCCCGATGCGCTGGTTGACTTGCTGCACTTCGTCAAAGCGATGGCCGTGCAGCATGAAGCCGTGGAGGACTCCAGCCACCCGCTCACGTGCGACAGGCACTCCCGCCGCGGTGAGTCGATCGGCGTAGGCTTCACCTTCATCCCGTAACGTGTCGTATTCGGCGGTCACGACGTAGGCGGGTGGCAGGCCTTCCAGGGAGCGACACCGCAACGGAGAAGCTTCCGGATCGGTCCAGTCATGTTGTCCCAGGTACTGCTGCCAGAACCAGTGCATCGAGTCACGTGTCAGACCATAACCTTCTGCGAACAAGCGGTAGGATTCGGTTTCCAGGTCGCAATCGGTGACCGGGTAGAGCAGCACCTGGTAAGCGAGATGGATGTCTTCCCGGGTGCGGGCGCGGATCGCTACGACGGCCTCCAGGTTACCGCCTGCGCTGTCACCGGCAACACAGACGGCGCCGTCGATCCCCCATTCCTGACGACGCTGGTTGGCCCACACGAGTCCCTGCAGGCAGTCCTCGATGGCCGTGGGGAAAGGGAATTCTGGAGCCAGACGGTAGTCCACTGAGACGACAACCGCATGCGCCGCGATGGCGAGTTGCCGGCAGGCACCGTCGTGTGAATCGAGATTGCCCAGGACCCAACCGCCACCGTGGAAGAAGACGATCAGGTTCCGTCGTTCAGTCGGTTCGCGGGTCGGATGGTAAATCCGCGCCCGGAGCGTCTGCCCGGAATGATCGATTTCTTGTTCATGGACCGTTGGTAAGTCCGGCAGCGGCCCCATGGGGGTGGCGAGGCGTTGGCGGGCTTCGTCTGGGGTGACGGTCGAGATGGGGGGCAGATTCAGGGCCTCCAACTCGGCCAATAAGCGAACCGCTTGTGGGTGTAGCGTCACATTCATTCCTTGGTTTTGCGGAGGACCAAATCGCGGGCGAATTTGCGCACTTTCCCTCCCGCCATTTTTAAGATCTGCAATTCGATCGTGCCGCTGACGGGGGCGCCCGCCTCGGTGGATGCTTGCTCCAGCTGGATGTGACCCGCCACGATTTCTGTCTGGGGACGGAAGAACAACGCCAGCAGCCCTTGGGTGTTTCCCGCAACATAATACCCCTGGACCAGGGAGCGGTTCCCGGTGGCGGGTCGGAATTCGGTTACGGGCAGGCTGGCCGCCAGTATGATCTGCTTGTCGTCTGACGCTCGTTTTCCGGTGATGACCAGCGTGGCGGACTTGTTGCCCGCAGAGTCCCGGTCACCCAATCTGGCGTGAATCCCTAATTGTCGGTCTTTGAATTGGACGGCTTGGCCGTCGAGCGACAAGTTCAGTTTGAGTTGCCCTGTGTGAAGCGGGTCTTCCGGTTCTTTGGCATACCATTTGGTGGTGAATGTTGCGGTGGCCTGGCCGAGCGGCTTGAAGTAGAGCGGTTCGCGGGGGCCTTTCGCTATTTCCAGGGGCCACTCTGCTAGTTCCTTTTGGATGACTTTCCTCCGCCCGGCAACAAACTGGCGGACCCTCTCCAGGTTCTTGGAAAAGTCCCGCTGGCTAGGGTGCAGGTTGTTTTCCAAGTGGGCTTCCAGTCGATCGATTTCCGCATTCCACTTGGATTCCTGCCAGTGGTCTTGCAGCAACGACACCAGCGTTTCACGGTACTGCTGTTGAATAGCCGGTACGCGGTACAAGCGGTTGGCGAGCAACGACCGGCAATACACCGATTTCGGCCTGATAAAAAAGGGAGGCAGCGGCATCGCATTGGTGAATGCACAATCCAGACCCCAGGGCAGGAAGTAGAGCTTGGAGTTGGCTGGGTTGCGATAGACAAAAAAGTTGTTCTGGTTGTTTGTGTAGCCATCCCAGAACCCGAGCAGGCTCTCGGTTGCCCAGAACTTGATGAACGCCGGGAGATCGAGCAGTTTGCCAATTGCCTGCAGGTCGAGCTGTTCTTGGGCCAGCAAGTCCGCCAGTTGTGCGAGCGGCGCGTGCGAGGATTGCGAGGTTTTCAGTTCAAAGCGTTGGAAAGAATCGGGCCACAGGTCGGCCACAGTGCCTTCGTAAAGGTCTCCTGAAGCGTCGTCAAAACGGTTCTCCAGAAAGGGGGCCTTAATTGCTTCGACATGGGAGTAAATGCCGAGATACTCTCCGTTGACCGTCACTTTGGCGTGGTTGCAGCGACATGCAACCGTCCCGGTTTCATTGAAGAAACGGTAGCAGAGATATTGGCTGGCCAGTGAGCGATCCTGTCGATTGTTATTGAGTGTCAGCCGGTCCAGACCGGCGATCGGGTGTTGCTGCTGGAATTCTCCAAATTTGATCTTCAGCGAAGGGCGGCTTTGGCTTAGCGACCCGAGAAATCCCTTCTTGCGAATACCGACGTTCCGGATCAAGACGCCATCGACCGTAACATTCCCAGGGAAATACCGGAACGGGCTTTCTACAGGGGTTTTACCCAGCGAGAGGGCCAGTGCCCTGGTCTGCTGCCGCAGTGTGTTCCAATCGTCCCGGGATAACTCAATTTCCACGTTGACCAGGTGTGCTGGGTCAAACAACTTGTCTGCGGTGAGTTCCGGATGGGGGTTCTCCGCCCAACAGGGATTGGAGATGCCCAGGGCGAATGGCCATAGTGAGGCCAGCATGGTGAGCAGTGACAGCAATCGCGACAACGGGCAGCGGGGTGATAACTGCATTGATCCACGTTAGGTTGGGGGTGGTGTTGGCACGCGCGCCTCCTGCACTGGCCACGCTGAGGTCAATTCACTCTATATCAATCTATGGGACGAGACGATAGCATTGTCGACTAGTCGAAGTACGCACGCGGACCGATGTCGCAGGCAGGGGTGTATGAGTAACGACGCGGAGAGAGCGGAAGAACAAGCGAAACGCCAGCAGGCTACAGCAGATCGAGAGGCCAGTGAATTATTGCGGGTGGCAGTGGTGGGTATTGTGTTGTTGATTGTTTTTCTGGCAGTGCTGATCGCTGCCAAGTTGCGTTGGAGCTCGACGGACTTCGGCCGACTCGAAGTACCCACTGCCCCACCCCACGATGCGTTTTGTGCACAGGTTTTACCCCGGAAGCAATGCCTTCTCCACAGCTAACCGGCCCGCTGGTTGCGGGTATTCGATTTACACGCTGGCTGGACGGTCGAGGTGGTCCAGTTGGGACACGACTTCAGCCACGGGCGTGACATCTCCCAGGTCGATATCGATATCGAGCAAGTTGACTTCGTGCATCAACTCGCAGCGTTCTCCGATGGCCTCGCGAGGCACGATCACTCGAAAACTATCGACCGCATCGCGACACGTTGCGTAGACGCAGTGACTGGTACTGATTCCCGTGACGATTAACGTATCAACGGAGAGTGAAGTCAGCATCTCGTGGAGGTTGGTTCCTTTGAATGACGACGCGTAGCGTTTGTAGACGATTTTTTCTTCGGGTCGATGTTCCAGTCGCGGATCGAGTGCGAAGAGCTCTTCGACCTGATCTGCTGGGACGGACCATTTTAATTTTCGGTTTTGTGGGCTGGGTGGGTCGGCGGGATCCCAGGCGAGCGAGGTGAAGAAGATCGGGATTGCGGCTCGTCGTGCGGCCGCCAGCACCTGACACGTACCTTCCATCACGCTATCCAGATTACTGCCGATCTGCAGTTCGGGGTCGAGCCAGTAGCGGGCCATATCAATCACGATTAACGCCGGCCGTTGTCCCCAGCCTACGCGCATTCCCCAGCCGCGTTCCAGATAGTTTGCCTTCAGTGCGGCCAGGTGCTCACGCAGTGGTTCGCGCAATGCATCGGGCAAACGCAGGTCATCTGCCCCGAAGGAAAGTCGTTGTGCACGGTTGTCGCTCATGAGGTGTCCTTTCGGGCGGTTGCTTTGAGAAAATGGAGATTGAGAAGATGTCGCGGGGCATTGGTGGGGCGTAGATATTCTGTTGGACACCGTCACAGATGCCAACAGTGTCAGGCCAATCACAGATTCTTGCCGGCCTGTTCTTTCTTGCCAGTCTGCTCTGTGACCACAGGAGCCAGAATTCGGGATGCGTGCTGCTGGTTGTGGTACACCGTGTTGACGGCAGTCACGGTTTTGTCTGGAAATTCGACGGTCAGTGCCAGGCCTGTTTGCGGGTTCGGCTCGTAGAGCGGTGCTCCCGTGCTGGCGATGGTGACACGGATGCGATGGCCGCGGTTAAAGATCTGACTCAGCCAGCCCACGCGAAACCGAACTTTGACGACTTCACCTGGCGAGAGTAACACTTCCTGCCGGAATCCTTCGCGATAACGTAACCGCCAGGGGTAACCGATGAGCAGAATGGAACGACCGTCAGGATAGACGTCGCAGACACGGACAATCAGGTCCGTGTCGCGTGCGGTGGAAGAAAAATAAAGTTCAGCTTCGACCGGTCCCGTCCATTCCACCGGCTGCTCAAGCGCACTAGAAGTGAAAGTCAGCACTTCGCTCTGGGTTTCAAAGGAACGCGCGTCTCGGGCGCCGGGAAAAGACCGGCCGGGAATTTGCATGGGATGCTGGGGATCGCTCTGGTAGCTGGTGCTGGCTGTCGGATCGGTTGGCTCGTCGGGTTGCAATACGCCCTCTGCACCGCGGTCGGCGCCGAGATAGAGCGGCACGGTACGAGCGGGCGGTGGCCAGTCTGCGGCCAACCGCCAGAGATTCCCGGGGGCTCCCGGTTCACCAGCGGCACCCATCACGTAGTACTTCACGGGAGCCCGCTGCTGCGTCGACGGTGTTTTTCCTTTCAGGTGTTGATCAAACCAGGCGACCATGGAGTCGTGTACAGAAATCGCGGCGTGTTCGGGGAAACGCAATTCGCCGACCTGGTGTCCTTTATTTCGGCGTCCGTGTAACCAGGGTCCAATCAGCAATTGTTGCTGTCCGAGTGATCGGGGGCCACCACGGTGCTGGCGTCCCTGGAAGCTGGCAATCGATCCCTGGTTCATGAAGTCGAACCAGCTGCCGATCGTCAAGCAGGGGACATTCATACGGTCGAAGTGACGCGCGCAATCTTCGGCTTCCCAGTACGTGTCGTAGTTCGGGTGGGCAAACCATTGGGTCATCAGATCCCGATTGTGCTGGGGAACACGGCAGACCGCGTCCATTCCTTTGAATCGGTCGGGGCGTGTGCCGCCACCCAGCCGGTAACCTTCCTGAAAAAGGCTTAATCCGGTATCGACCATGTACTGGCAGGTGAGATGTGGCGGGCGGGTGATGGCCAGAAAGTTCTGCGCAAACCCCCCCTGTGAGCTGCCGAAGGTGCCGATTTTTCCAGTACACCATTGACGTCTTGCCAACCACTCACACGTGTCGTAGCCGTCCTGTAACGCGCCTCCGGCCAGGGCTCGGTATCCCACCCAGGTTCCTTCCGATTCCTGGGCTCCGCGGAAGTTGACGTGCAATACGCCGTAGCCGGTTGCCGCCAGCCGGGCTGCCAGTTGACGCGTCGTACGGCCGCGCAAGTTCGCGTAACGCTGTTCAAACAAGCCTGGAAACGGTCCCTTGCCCGGCGGTAGATAGAGGTAGCCAGAAAGCCGTTTGCCGTCGCGCATCGGCACCCACACATGCGTTTCGCTGACATCCCCCAGGTCGATCTCGGCGGGTGTCTGGGCATTGGACATGCCCGCTGAGATGGCCACCAGTAACAACCACATTTGCAGGTTTCGCATCAGTTCTCTCCCCACTGGGACCACCGCCGCAGGCACCGCCGGCGGGTGCCTGAACCTGTTACACATTCAACAACCGCGCCGCGTTGTTCCAGAAGATATCTTCGACCTGGTTGTCTGTGAGTCGCTCTGACCAGCAGGCCCATTTCAACGAACGCAGGTGTTCCAATCCCACCAGCACCGGGTCAATCCGGGTATGTTTTTCTCCCCACACAGGCGACTGTTCGTAAAGCCAGAGGAAGGAGTCGCCGGCGGAGAGCGATCTGCCGCGATGGTGGCTGACAGGCAAGTCTGAGCCATACATCAACTTGTCATGACCGATAATGCGGATGATCGATTGATGCGCGATCGGCTCGCAGTTGGCACTGGTATCGAAGTAGAGATTGTCGAGACCGACCAGATGCGGCAGTCCCTCAAGATTGTGGCTGGGTTGAAAACCTCGCGCTGAGTGCGCCAGGATGAGCGTCATATTCGGGTAGTTCTGGCAGTAGTGTTTGATGCAGGCAATATTCGCCGGATCCGCCACGGAGCGGGACTTCACCATATGCAGCGTGATCACCCAGCCTTCTTCATCCGCGACTTTGATCAACGCTTCGGGAAGGTAGGCCTGGATATCTGCTTCCCAGGTGGGATCGACGTCTGACATGGTGTGGTAGCACTTCAGTCCGTGCAGACCCAGCTGACGTACCTGTTGCCGAACCCATTCCGGGTCATCTTGTGGCTTGATAAAGAAGATACCGCGGTTGGCTGGATCGGGAGCCGTGTGTTCACCGACCCAGGCGTTGGCTGTGCTCAGTTTTTCATCTTCCATGGAGGAGCTGAAAGGGATGAACAACGCATTGGTCGGACGTCCGGTGTGGATCTGGTCGATCAACGTCCGGTATTCCGTGAGGCCCACATCGGGGGGACCACCTGGAATCGCCCAAGCGACGCAGGACTCCCGCCACAAATGGCAGTGCGCGTCATAGATCCGATCGGGCAGGAAGGCGTCGAGTTCCCGTTGGAAAAAGTCCCGGTCGAGCTGGTTGTGGGGTGTGCCTTTGAAACTCATCAGGGGCAGCCTCCGGTCGTGGGTTGGTTTGGTTTCATGCAGCGTAGTCACCAGGTTGGCTGTGGCAGACTCGCAGCGGTTTTCAACGTTGTTCTGGGCGTTGGCCGGGTGTGACGACTTGTTGTAGCCAGCGTCGCAGCGAGTGGCGGGTCGCTGAAGGACGAAGTATCCAGGCGTCGTTGTGATTGCGAAAACCGGTTTCCTGGAACGTGAAATGACCCGACACGCCGCTACTTTCCAGATAACGCTGCGTGGCGGTCAGTCCCTGGGTGGCAGTCGGGCCCTGCTCTTGGCAAATCCACTGGGGACGTTGCCCCAGACGCTGCAGGCGTTCCAGTGCGGATTTCCGGTCCGCCTGCGGGTAACCCCATTTTTCGTAGACGCCGTCGTAGTGGCTGTAGGGGACAAAGGCAGTCCACAAGCGGGCAATTTCGTCGTCATAGAGTCCCAGGTAGTTGCAGGCAATCGCCCCCCGCGAAAATCCCGCCAGCACGACACGGGTCGGGTCGCCGCCGTACGCTTTACAGAGTTCAGGTACCGCCTGCTTGTAGTAACGCAGAGTAGGTTGCGGATCGTAGTGGGGACGGTCGCCCCACCACTGGGTGGCGATGCTGCGCCCGTCTGCCTTCAAATACGGCAGGCAAAACCAGAGGTAGCCCTGCCCCGCGGAGAGACCGTAGCCTAGTTTACTCCCCTCCGGCCGGCCGGTGCTGACATCGCCAAACGGGCTGCGGTACGGTCCGTTGCCTGCCAGTTCGACGATCACGGGATAGGATTTTCCCGGCACCCAGTCTGTGGGCAGGTAGACCACGTGATAGATGTCTGTTGTTTCGTAACCTGCCAGGCGAGACTTGACACGCCGTCCCGCAGCGGGCGGCCCTGGTGACAGTGGGGGTACTTGCAAATCGGCCGGGACCGAGGCGATGTCAAGCGTTTCGGCGGCGGTCAGAATTGTGTCACCCTGCGCGCTGAAGATCCAGAGACAGACTGTGGCTGTCGCGTAGAGCGGGAAATCGCGGTGGGCGGCAGACCGTGACATGATCAATCGATCCTGGCGACGAGAGGGGCAGTACCGGAAGGAATAGCTGACACCCTAACGAGTCTCGGTCGGTGCAACAACGTACCTGCCAGCGAACCAGGGCTGAAAGGAAAGTGCAGACGCGGACCGCCAACACCCTGCAGTGGACTCGACTGGGACTGATAACCACTCGTCTGGAATATTCAGACCAGGCCAGGAATCGGCTGACCGTCGTCGAGCATCGGAATCGGACGCCCGCTGGGATCCTGGAATGAAGTTTCCGGAGCGATGCCGAGTACATGGAATACCGTCGCCATTAGATCTTGCGGTGTAACCAAGCCCGTTTGGGGTACCTCTGCCTTGGCCGAGGAAGCGCCGACGACCTGGCCCACCTGGAGACCACCACCGGACAAAGCCAGGGTACTCAACGGTCCCCAATGGTCGCGCCCTGCGTTCTTGTTAATCCGTGGTGTACGACCGAATTCACCGGAGATTACCAGCAAGATGTTCTGGTCCAGGCCGCGCTGGTAGATGTCTTCGACGAAGGCCGAAACAGCCCGGTCCACTTGGGGCCCACGGCTGTTCATACCACCCTTGACGTTGCCGTGCATATCCCAGCCTTGGAGGGAGACGGCGACAAAACCGCATCCTGCTTCACACAAGCGGCGCGCCGTCAACATGGAGGCGCCCAGGCCGCCACCGTACCGGGCTACCACTGCGGGATCCTCCTTGGCCAGATCGAATGCCTGGGGCGCTTTGCCGAGAATCAAGTTCAGTGCCTGTTGATTGAACCCGTCAATGCCGTCGATCACGCCGTGCGCATCGGTCTCTCTGCGCAACTGGTCCAGACTGGCAAGCAGCGACTTGCGGTCTTCGAGTTGCGAGACCTTGGTGGCCAGTTTCATGTTGTCGCGTGCGGGTCCACTGGGGGTAAATGGCGCATAGGACTTGCCGAGCCAGGCCGGCCCGGGGATGCGGGGCGCATCGTCATTGAATCCAATACGGCCCATTTGTACGTAAGTTGGCATGCCGGTACGTGTATGGTTGGGGCCGCGAACACGTGAGGTGATTGAGCCTAGCGAAGGTCGGTTACGGGGGGCGTGACCCGTGTTGACCCAGAAGCAACCGACGTTATGGCTACTGCTGGGGACACGGAAAGAGCGGACGAATGCCAGCTTGTCGGTCTGTGTCGCGAGGCGCTCAAAATTACCACCCAAGGTGATTCCGGGAAGTGTCGTTTTGACTTCTCCTGTGACACTGCGGTATTCGGCAGGGGCAGTCATCTTGGGGTCGAAGGTCTCGATGTGGGTAGGACCACCGTTGAGCCACAACCAGACCACGGAGGTCTCCTTCTGGGAGGGAGTGACCGCAGCGGCTTTGGCTCGAGAAGCCAGCAGGCTGGATAGCGTCAGGCCAGCGACGCCGAGACTGCCGATCTCCAGAAAATTCCGTCGTCTGATTCCCGCACAATTTTGTTGTTGGGGTCCAAAACGTACTTGCAGCATGACAACGGCTCCTTAGCGGGCGGTGGTGGCTACAGCGAGATACACGACGTTTCTACATTGGAACGTGTCGATTTATAGTCGGGCCGCCGGAAAATCACAATATTGGGAACCTGCTGTCTGTCGGTGGCGGTCAATCTTCCATTTCCTGGTTGTCTTTGGCTTTGAACCGGAAAAACAAATCCACCAGGACCCACATAATCACGAGGGCCCACAACATCGGGTCACGAATGACGTTATGCATCCACGCGCTGAGCCAGTTGTCCATTGCTCTACTTCTAAATTCGGATGACGTAATATCCGGGTGAGTCTCTGTGACCACGTAGAGGGTATTCGTTCCCGGGTAGCTGGGGCCACTTTTTCAGGCGAGCAGAGGTTGGATGACTTGACCGCCGAACTGACTGAGTTGCTTGAATCGGCCGGCATGGAAATACGTCAAGCGGTTGTCATCCAGACCGAGTAGTCGTAACAGGGTCACGTGCAAGTCGCGCAGCGGATGAACCACCTCCACGGCACGAGCGCCAATCTCGTCGGTGGCACCGATCGTCTCCCCGGCCTTGACTCCACCGCCGGCCAGCCAGATGGTCATGGCGTGAGGATTGTGATCGCGACCGTATTTGATTCCTCCGCGAATGCCATTGTCCGCAGTGCGGCCGAATTCGCCCATCCACACAATCAGTGTTTCATCGAGTAGCCCGCGTTGCGCCAGATCCTGAATGAGGCCGGCAATGGGGCGGTCGACGCGACGGATCAGTCCTGCGTGTGCTTTGGCGATGTAGTCGTGACTGTCCCAGGTACTGGCGTAGAGTTGGACAAAACGGACACCCTTCTCGACGAGCTTGCGAGCCAGCAGGCAACGGCGTCCGAAATGGTCGGTATCGGCATCTCCGATCCCGTACAGCTCCTGGGTCTGCCTGGTTTCACGATCCAGGTTGACGATATCTGGAACCTGCATCTGCATGCGAAAGGCAAGTTCGTAATTCCGCATTCGCGCTGCCAATTGTTGGTGCTGTGGATGTCGAGTGGCATGGCGTTGGTTGAGTTGCTGCAAGAGATCGAGATTGCGACGTTGCTGGCGTTGCGTGACACCGGGAGGCGGCGCGAGATTGAGTAGCGGCGAGCCGCTGGGTCGCAACGCTGTTCCCTGCAAGCGAGTGGGCAGAAAGCCGTTCGACCAGTTCGCCGGGCCCCCTTGTGGAAAAGAGAGTTCCGGGAGCACGATAAAGCTCGGCAGGTCCTCGGTTTCATTGCCCAACCCCCACTGGACCCAGGCTCCCAGCGCCGGATCGCCCCCGAATCGATTTCCCGTGTTGACATGGTAGTTGGCCGCGGGGTGATTGACCGATTCGACTTGCAGGCCGCGGTAAAAGCAAATGCGATCGGCGACTCCAGCCAGGCGTTCCCAATGGGTGTTCATGGCGGCGCCGCACGCACCTGCGCGTCTGAAGGTGAACGGACTTTGTACGTAGTAGCGTTTACCGGAACTCATGGCACTTTGCTCTTCGCCTGAGCGCTGGAATTCACGCAAGTGCAATTCCCGGAGTTTGGGTTTCGGATCGAAGTTATCGATATGGGACGGTCCACCTTCCATATAAAGAAAGATGCAGCGACGGGCTTTTGCTGCCGGGAAGTGCATCGCCCGACTCTGCGCGGAAGGTGTGTGGGACGCTCCCATCGCAGTCAGCGCAACGCTACCCAGACCGGCGTGGAGGCCATACAGGAAATGACGGCGATGCAGCTCTTGGTTAGTCGATGTAAATGAATTCATTGGTATTGAAGAGCACGAGGCAAAGGTCTGCCAGGCCACGCGTACGGGCATCGACCTGGTGTGGCTGCAGGTCCGGTTGATAGTCTTGATATTCGTAGAGTGTTTCTGTGAAGGTAAATGTGGCACCTGTATTTTCTTCATTCGCTCGTCGTGTAACCTCTTGGGGATACACATACGGTAGCGGTCTGCGATTCTGCTGCTCGGCAGTGGCTTCCTGCCAGTGTCGCAACGCGGCCGTCGTTTCCGCGGCGTCCGGCACGCGACCCAACGCCAATCGAAAGGCCCGTCGCACGGTTTCCGCCGCGCCGGTCTTCAGATCGATCAACCGCGCTGCAAAAGCCAGTGCTCGATCGGCGGACTCCTGGCTATTCAGGAGTGTCAGGACCTGGGGAGTCACATTGGATTCGTCTCGGCGTTCACAGGAATCATCCGTTCCAGGCTGATTGAACGTGGCCATGAACGGATCGCGCTGGCCACGCAGCTTGAGTGCATAGACCGAGCGACGGTTTCGCTGTGAAGGCTGTGGGTCGGGGACATAACTGGGGGCAAATGTTCCCATGATCATCCGTGGCTGGAGGGCCGCTTCGAGGTTGATGTCGGGCCGGGCGGGGATCCCACCCGGTTGGCGATTGAGTTCGCCCGAGACGGCCAGCATGGCGTCGCGCAGCTCTTCGGCAGCCAGGCGCCGGGGGCGGAAAACCGCGTAGCTGCGCGCTGCAGAATCCAGTTGCGCGAGTGTGGCTGGATCGGGGTGCGTGCTGGCTCGCTGGTAGGTTTGGGAGGTCATAATCAGCCGGTGCAGGCGTTTGACGGACCAGCCATTGGCAATGAACTCCGCCGCCAGCCAGTCGAGCAACTCTGGGTGTGTTGGTTTTTCTCCAGCCGCTCCGAAATTGTTCGGGTTGCCCGCCAGTCCGCGTCCGAAATGATACTGCCAAACACGGTTCACCATGACTCGTGCGGTGAGCGGGTGGTCTTGTCGGGTAAGCCAGCGGGCCAGTGCCGTCCGCCGACCTGTCAGGGTCTCTGGAATTTCAGCCTGCAGGCCGGTAGCGGTGAGCGCACCTGGCTGCACCCGCTCTGCTGGTGCAAAGACGTCTCCCCCGGTCAAGATGTTTGTCTGTTCGCCAACGGCGTCGGCAGGCGCGGTCTCTGTGGGACGTCGTTGACGCAGCGTGACTCGCACGCGCAGACGCGTGGGGCCGTTGTAGACGGTAAACGCGATCGGGCGGTAACGGTCAGCGCCCCAGCGAAACAAGGTGCGCCATTTCCTACCGAGCCGGGTTCGACCGAAGTCGTTCGGGGTCACCTGTTGTTTGGGCAGGCCCTCCAACAGGCGTTTGTTATTTTCCTGCCGCAACCGATGGTACTTTTGATGTGACGTGAAATTTGTGGTGTTTTCCGAGGGCAGGAAGGGGGCATCGACTTCCGCGAACTGGGTGTTTGCAAAGACGGCTTGTAGTGCGTAGTAGTCGCGCGTGGGGATCGGGTCAAATTTGTGGTCGTGGCAGCGGGCGCAACGTAGGACATGGCCCAGAAATACCTGGCCCACCGAATTGGTCACGTCGTCTAGGAATTGCTGACGCGTGAGTCGCGCGACTTCCATGCCGGTCTGTTCCCAGGGGCCCATGCGCAGAAACCCGGCAGCAATCAGCGTTTCGACGCGCGGAGATCCGGTCTCTCCGGCGGTCAGTTCGTCGCCTGCGATTTGTTCGCGAACAAAGGCATCGTAGGGTTTGTCCTGGTTGAACGCCCGAATGACGTAGTCACGATAACGCCACGCATTCGGGCGTTCAAAGTCATTGGCGAACCCAGCACTATCGGCGTAACGAACGACGTCAAGCCAATGGCGTCCCCACTGCTCACCATAGTGGGGTGAAGCGAGTAAACGCGTAATCAGTCGAGCGAAGGAGCCGGGCTGGTCATCTTCCAGAAATGCATCGATTTCGGCTGGAGTGGGTGGCAGTCCCAGCAGATCAAAGGTAGCCCGTCGAATAAGGGCCAGTCGGTCGGCTGGTGGTGCCGGGGGCAAGTTTTCTGGTAGCCCGATGCGCAGTAACCGATCGATTGGGTGGCCAGCCTGATCCGGAAGCGGCGGGCGCTGGATGGGTTTCCAGGACCAGAGGTCCTGTGGTGCATAGGTTCGGTTGGTCCAGTCTGCTGACAGGCCACCGCTGGTTTTGACCCGGACACCATCTTCGTCTGCCCAGGGGTTGGGTTGCTTGAGCAGGCTGGCGAGACGCGCTGCGCCAGGCCAAGGTGCCCCTGCCGAAATCCAGGTGGCGATCGAGGTGACTTGCGCGCGGCTGAGCCGGTCGTTTGCTTTGGGAGGCATGGCAGGCCATTGGTCTACCGCCACGGCAGCGACAGCCTGGTAGAGAGGGCTGACGGCCGGTTGCCCCGGTACGACGGCCGGTTCGCCACTGGCACCGCCGCGCAGCAGGCCGGCGCGACTTCGCATGTCGAATTCCGCCCGCAGCTGGTTGGGATCCGCGCCGTGGCAGGCGAAGCACCGGGCCTTCAGGAGTGGCAAGATGCGGTGCGCAAACAGGAGATCGGCGGCCGGTGGTTCCGCCGCGCTGACGCACCTGGAGAAAACACTCACCAGCCACACGACAAGGACGACCTGTTTCATTGGAAAAGATTTCGAAAAGATCACGGCAGATGCGACGGAGTGAAGTCTCGTGTACTGGTTCTGCGGTTCCCAGACGAGGCATCCAGGAAACCGTATTGGTCCAAGTCTAACAGGTTTTCTCCCGGTCGGTCTCTCCGCTTCGTTCCAGCGGGGCTTTCCTGCGGTGTTTACCCATCTTCAGTTATCAGATACGAAGATGCGGTCGGGCTTCGTGCAGCACACACGGGCGTCTACTGTGATCTGCTTGAGCTGGCAAACTGCTGGCCGCCGTGACTGGTGACGTCACGGTCAGACTGCCGGGGTCGGTGTGTGGTGGCACGCATGTGTGGTTGCAGGAAGTGTGGTTGCAGGAACAGGAAGTGTGGTTGCAGGAAATAGTCCGATTCAAATGGTTTCCCGCGTTCCGTTTCATATAATAGTGTCATGAATCACATCGGCAGGATTGGAATGGTGGCCGCGTTTGTTCTGTGGGGACCGATGTCTGCGGTTCGGGCTGTAGAAGACGTTGCCCAGGTAGTCGATTTCGGTCGGGAGATCCGCCCGTTGTTGAACCGGGTCTGTACCGAATGCCACGGTCCGGATCAGGAACAGCGTCAGGCGGACCTGCGATTGGATCGTCCTGAGGGAGTTTTCAGCGCAACGGATGGTCCGCCGCTGATCCGGCCCGGCGACCCGGAACAAAGTGAACTCGTCCTGCGCATTCGCTCGACCGATCCGGATTATGCGATGCCACCACCCGCAGCGCGGCAGCGTTTGACGACAGCAGAAGTCGAGCGGATAGAAACGTGGATCAGGCAAGGTGCGCAGTGGGACGAGCATTGGGCCTTTGTGGCCCCGACACGCCCTGCTTTACCCGCGTTTCGGCCGGCAGTATGGACGCGCAATCCCATTGATTACTTTGTCCGGGAATCTCTTGAAACCGAGAAACTCTCTCCGTCGGCGGAGGCGGATCGCCGCACACTGGTGCGTCGCCTCCACCTTGATTTGGCAGGCTTGCCACCGACAGCTGACCAGGTGCAGGAGTTTCTCGCCGACCCACGTCCTGACGCCTATGAGGCGTTAGTCGATCGTTTACTCGGTTCGCCCCGATTTGGTGAACGCGTGGCGTTGCCCTGGCTGGATGCCGCGCGGTACGCCGACACCCACGGTTACCACGAAGACTACCATCGTGAGATGTGGCCCTGGCGTGACTGGGTGATCGATGCCCTGAATCAGAATATGCCTTTCGACCAGTTTTCAGTCGAGCAGCTGGCGGGCGACTTATTACCCGACGCCACGCCCCAGCAGGTGATCGCCACGGGCTTCAACCGCAATCATGGTGTTACGGCGTCGGGGATTTCGGAAGAATATCGAGTGGAATACGTGCTGGATCGTGTGCGTACGACGGCCACCGTGTGGCTGGGCCTGACAATGGAATGCAGCCAGTGTCATGACCACAAGTACGACCCGCTTTCGCAACAGGACTTTTACCGGTTCTTCGCATACTTCAATAACATCACGGATCGTGGAGTTGAAAATCGTGAAGGCAATGTCGATCCGCTGGTGACCGTGCGAAGCCCGACTATTGACGTACAACTCTTGTCGGTCGAAGAAGAAATCGCAGTTCTCGAGCGTGCGCAAAAACGCCATCGCTCACGGTCCAGCGAAGCGGTCCGCCGTTGGGCAGAGCGGGCAGCCAGCGAAGAGAGACCACTGCTTCCCGAGGGCCTGCTACTGCATCTGCCGTTGGATAACCCGCAGGGTGTCGCTGTCGTGGATGCGGTGAAGGGTGCCCAGGCCGGTTCGATTACCGGGGTGGTTCAACGAGTTGACGGCAAGTTCCACCGAGCGGTCCAGTTCGATGGGAAGACACACATCGATTTGGGGGATCGCTTGTCACTGGAACGCACCGACGCCTTTTCTTATGGCGCCTGGGTGTACCCCACAGGTTCCGCCGGGGGCGCGATTCTGTCCCGCATGGATGACGCGGCCGCCTATCGTGGCTGGGATCTCTTTCTGGCTGGCGGTTACCCTGAATTTCACATGATCCACGAGTGGCCCGCGAATGCCATCCATGCCAAGGCAACGAAACCGCTTCCGGCAGATGAGTGGACACATCTCTTTGTGACTTACGACGGTAGCAGCAAAGCCAGTGGTTTTCACTTGTATTTCAACGGGGTCGCACAGGAAGTTAATGTGACACGTGACGGACTCACGGGGACGATTCAAACCGAAAAGCCATTCCACGTAGGCCGTCGTAACCCCTCTGGTCATTTTGTCGGCAGGATAGACGACCTGCGGGTTTACGCGGGAAGTTTACCTGCTGCGGCTGTCGCCGCGGTGGCCGGAGCCAGTCCGATTGCAGGGATTCTCAAGATTGCGGCCGCCGAACGCAGCTCTGATCAGGTCCGAACACTGGCCGATTATTATTTGCAGACCGTTGATGCCGAGTACCGGAAACTGGAGCAGCGTCGCGGCGCATTGCGTTCCCAGCAGCAGCGCCTCCAGCAGCAGGCGGCGAAACAGACCGTGATGGTCATGCAGGAGATGGAACAACGCCGCACGACGTTTGTTCTCAAACGCGGTCAGTATGATCAGCCGGGAGAACAAGTCAGTCCCGGGACCCCTGGTTTCCTGCACCCGCTTGCACAGGACGCGCGCCCTGATCGACTCGGTCTGGCCGGTTGGATCATCGATCCACAGAATCCGTTGACCAGTCGCGTTACGGTGAACCGGTTTTGGCAAATGCTGTACGGTGCCGGACTCGTTGTTTCTGCGGAAGATTTTGGCACCCAGGGCCAGTTGCCGACGCATCCCAAATTACTCGATTGGCTGGCAGTGGAGTTTGTGGAATCGGGGTGGGACATCAAGCAGATCATATCCCGTATGGCGACGTCCTCGACCTACCGTCAGTCTTCCGTCGTGTCTTCCCGATTGCAGCAGAAAGATCCGTCAAATCGGCTGTTGGCACGCGGTTCCCGATATCGTATGCCGGCTGAGCTGATTCGTGATAATGCCCTGGCAGTCAGTGGCTTGCTGGTGGGTCGGATTGGTGGTGCGAGTGTCAAGCCGTATCAACCACAGGGGCTCTGGCTGGAAACGTCCAATCGTCCTTATCAGCAGGATGCAGGAGCCAATTTGTATCGTCGCAGCATGTATGTCTACTGGAAGCGTTCTGTTCCGCCGCCGACGTTGTTTTCCATTGATGCGCCAACCAGGGAAGTCTGCATCGTACGTCGCCAGCGAACGAATACCCCGTTGATGGCCTTGGTGCTACTCAATGATCCGACGTTTGTTGAGGCGGCGCGCCAGTTGGCCCAGCGCAGCCTCGAATTACATCCGCATGACGTGGATGCTGGGATCGACGAGATGTTCGCGCGCGCGACCAGCCGTCTTCCTGGCCGGCGTGAGCGTCAAGTACTCAGGGAAATGTATCAGCAGCAGTATGCGATCTACCAGAAAGATCCCGCGTCCGCTGCGGCCCTGCTGGCGATTGGTGAGTCCGCGGCCGGTGGGACGTTTGATGCTGCGCGGCATGCCGCTTTGACCATACTGGCCAACACGATCTTGAATTTGGACGAGACGATGACCCGAGAATAGAGCCGGCACCAGAATCATGTTCTCCGGTGCGTAAAGCCGGGCGTGTTGGCTTCCCGGGAACTGGTACGAACGCCAGGCTCGAATTGTTATGACCCGTCTCGAGCAGGCAGGCTCGAGCCATGCGAAGTGAGAAAACGATGTCGACCATTTGGACACGTCGCGGTTTGTTAGGCCAGGCGGCCGGAGGATTGGGGGCAGCTGCGCTCGCTCAACTGTGGGGGGGCTCTGCGGTGGCGCAGACGCCGAACATCTCCCGTCCCCACGGATTAGTCGGCCTGCCACATTTTGCGCCTGCGGCCAAACGTGTCATTTACCTTTTCCAGTCAGGCGGCCCTTCCCACCTGGAGTTGTACGATCACAAACCAAAGTTGCATTCACTGGCGGGCACGGACCTGCCCGATTCGGTGCGCCAGGGACAGCGACTGACCGAGATGACCCACAAGCAGGCTGCCTTTCCGATCGCACCATCGCGTTTGAAATTTTCCCAGCACGGCGAATCGGGCGCGTGGATCAGCGAGTCTCTTCCGCACATCGGCAGTGTTGCGGATGAAATTTCCATTGTGCGCTCGACCTACACGGAGGCCATCAACCACGATCCGGCGATTACTTACATTAACACCGGCTCCCAGCAACTCGGAAAACCTAGCCTTGGATCGTGGCTCAGTTATGGTTTGGGAAGCGAAAATCGTGATTTGCCGGCCTACGTCGTACTGATTTCTCAAGGGACCGGTCGGCCTGGCGGACAACCTTTGTTTTCGCGGTTGTGGAGTAGTGGTTTCCTGCCTTCGAATCATCAAGGGGTGCGATTTCGCAGTGGCAGTGACCCCGTCCTGTTCCTGAAGAATCCGAGTGGCGTCAGTCAAGACGGACGTCGGCGCATGCTGTCTGGGCTACAGCGGCTCAATCGTCTGAAAGGTGAGCTGGCTGGTGATCCTGAAATTGAAACGCGGATTGCGCAGTACGAAATGGCGTTTCGCATGCAGACTTCGGTGCCGGACCTGGTCGACATGCGTACTGAGACAGCTGAGACGATCAAAGCATACGGGGAAAACGCCCGCAAACCGGGTAGTTTTGCCGCCAATTGTATTCTGGCCCGTCGGATGGCCGAGCGTGGCGTTCGCTTCATCCAGTTGTTTCATCGCGGCTGGGACCAGCACGGCGGGCTGCCCACTGCGATTCGTGGCCAGTGTCGAGATGTCGATCAGGCGTCTGCTGCGTTACTCAAAGACCTCAAACAACGCGGCATGCTGGAAGAAACGCTCGTTGTCTGGGGGGGGGAATTCGGCCGGACAGTCTATGCGCAAGGCGCCCTCAAACCGGACAATTATGGGCGCGATCACCACGGCCGCTGTTTCAGCGTGTGGATGGCAGGTGGGGGAATCAAAGGTGGAGTACAACTTGGGAAGACGGATGATTTTGGCTACAACGTGGTTGAAGAGCCGGTCCACATACGAGACCTGAATGCCACGATCTTGCATTGCCTGGGAATCGATCACGAGTCGTTGACGTACCCTTACCAAGGATTGGAGCAAAAACTCACCGGCGTCGAGCCCGCCCAGGTGTTGGGCAAATTGCTCGTCTGAGCGTTGCTGCGGTCCGGAGGTGCGGTCACTGCTGGCCGGGCCTGCAGGATCCTGGCACCGCAGGTCTTACCTGGCGCCGATGTGGATGGAACGGGGGCGGGTGGCATTGGTAATCTGGATCACGTCGTCGTGACCACCATCCCGCCAGCGAACGAATTCAATATCCCCGTTTGGTTTGACACGCATCTCGGCGTACGTATTGCGCCCGCGGTCATCCAGATAGTTGAGGCCGAATTTTCGAGCGTAGATTTGCACTCGGGTGGGGAACTTCTGGAACATCTGGAAACCGACCGGTGACCCCTCAGGGTGTGTTGTGTCAAAGAGATAGCCACGTTTGTCCTGGATGCCACGCAGTTGCACGTTGACGGTGACCAGCACCTCAGGCGCGGCGGGTGAGGTGTACGCAGGATCGGTACTGCGTTGCAGACGCCAGACGTCGCGGCGCATGCAAGAACCGGCGGCCATCCACAACGATCCGTCGTGGACAAACACACTCGCCGCGTGGCGTTCTTGCCAGGGAGTGCCGAATTGCCGGTACCAGTTTTCGCCGTCTGAGGAGTACCAGACGTCGTTGCGGTCCCCGGCGCGATAGCCGGCTAATACCCACATCCGGCCGTCGTATACCGTCACATGATGGTATTGTCGTGGCGGCCAAGGCGCTTGTGACAGATGTTGCTTCCATTGCACTCCATCAGCACTACTCCAGACGTCGTTGTAATAGTTTCGCTCTGCGGTTTGTGGTGTGTCGTAAGTGCCACCTCCCAGGATCCACATCCGCCCACCGAAGACTACGCTTCCCCCAATCATTCCCCGCGCGGACCAGTAGGGTTCTCGCGGTGTCACCGGACTCCACCGCAGACCATCTTCCGTGGTCCAGATATCGCGATAGAAGATTTCTCTGGAGGGGGCGAAAGCGGGCATCGTCTGGCCACCCAGTAACCAGATCTTGTCACGAAAAACCAGGGTGTGGTGTAGCGCACGTTTTCCCCACGGTGGCTTTGCATCCTTGTTGACGAGCGTCCAGTCGATGCCGTTCGCACTATTCCAGATGTCGCTCTGGTAATGTCCCTGGTTCACATCACCACCGACCAGCCACATTTTGTCACGGTAGACGACGTAGCCACCGGTGTGTCGTCCCTCCCAGTCTGCGGTCGGGTCGAAGGTTGGATCAAGAAACGTGTTGGGCTTGATGCGCTGCCAGTCTTTGCCATTGTTGGAACGCCACACTTCGTTATTGCAGATTCTCGGAAAATCCCGCTTGTTCCCCGGATGCCAGCCACCTAACAGGAACATCCGGTTTTGAAAAGTGAGTGCCCCAGCGCCATCGCGCGGCGCGTAGGGGGCCTGGTGGGTGACATTGGTCCACTGATAATTGGGGACTGCCTGGGAGGGAGTGATTTGAAACGGTCGCAGGTTCATGGCCACTGCGCCGCTGCCCGGGTTACGGATCCGAATGAGACAACGCTCGGTGACGCGGTCTGGTACGTTCCAGCGCAGCGTGCCTGCGGACAGGGAGAGCGTACCGGTGGAGATAGCATTCCAGCTGGTGCCCCCGTCACCGGAAAAGTCGGCCTGGACGGCAGGGTTCCGGCCAATGTGCGTGGCGTCCCAGCGAATCACGTGGACGCTACCAGCCGACCAGGATTCACCGCCCACCGGCGCGCGCAGTGAAACGTGTTCAGCTCCGGACAGCCCACCGTGCAACCAGAAAATGACGGGCAGCCAACAGAGCCGGAGCAGCGTGCGAGTAGACAGAGTCATACTGATGGCGGTGGGGAGGGAAAGGCACAACACGTCAGTTCCTGCTGGCCGCGCTGCCAAGGCTGTTTCAACCAGTCTCGACCTATGCTCAGTCTCCCAGCAGTAACTGCCGGATTCCTCGGGCCAGGCGTCGCAAAGGACGTCGCGCCTCGGTGGACGAGGAGCTGTGCGTGCTGGTTGCGGCGAGGTCGCGGATGCGGACGTTCTTGAACTCCACCCACATCGGGTTACCTGCGTGCAATTGGAAGGCCAGGATGCCATCCAGCAGTGCTTTCTGATGGCCATCCTGGAAGTCCAGAATCAAGCGATTGTTCATGTAATGCTGGATGTGATTTCCTTTGGCGATAATCACGACATCATTCCAATCGTCCAGCTTGAACAGTTTTTCAAAACCGGCTGCATCGATCAGCGTACCAGTTACCTGCTTGCCTTCTTCGCCCCAGGTGGCTTGTTCACCGACCAGGCAGGTACGACCCCGGCCGCCTGCCAGGCCCCCTTCGTCGTAAATGAATCCGGCCACGCTGGGCAGTTTGGTTTCATTACGAATCTCGTGTTGGTAACCACGTACGATCCACTTGTTACGGTTGTTGTCACCGGTGATGCGCTGGGAGCGGTATTGAATTCCCGAGTTGTTGGTGGCATTGCAACGGAACGAAAGCCGTAGCTCAAAATCCTTGGTTTTGCCCGCGGTCCAGATGATAAAAGTGTTGCCGTTGGCCCGCGTTTCGGCGGTCGTTTCGCCGCGAATAACGCCGTCCTTGACCGACCAGAGTCGCGGATCACCGTCCCAGCCCGTGAGATCTTTCCCGTTAAAGATCTGTTGCATCCCGTCAGGTTCGGCGGGGGCGTGTTGAGGGTCGTCTGCAGCCTGGACACTCAACGTCAGCAGTACGGTCAGTATGGACAGTGTCAAGCAGCGGATCATCGGGTGGTCTCCAGGATACAGATCAAGAAGGCAGGTTTTACGGCAGGGTGTGATTGTCCGGATTCAGTTTCCTGACGGGGAAGCTGGCTGCAGTCTATCCCGCCGATGGAGTGGAGACAAATGGGGAGCTGGGTCGATGGCAGGATTACGCCGTTTCCGCCGTGCTCGGCTTGGTTGGACCCATTTGTTGATTTTGTTACGGTGATGGGCGAGCATGGAGGTGATAGAGATAGCATTTATTTTCCTTTTCGCAGGCAACTCACCTATGCTGGATCAACTCCATAAGCAAACAGCCACGCTTCTGTTTGCCGGTGTTTTGCTCTTTGCAGTGTCGCCGTTGTGGGGCACTGACTACGCAGCGTCTGTGTTACGAGATCAGCCGATTTCGTATTTGCGTTTTGAGGAGTCGGCGGGCACCCAACTGCAGGACGCTGCCACCGCGTCGGACGGAACGCCTGCGATAGCCATGCACGACCTGGTCCAAGCGGTGCCTGGCGCGTTGCGTACAGCGGGCGCTGCACCCAATCACTCAGCCCGCTTCACCGGTACCTCATTCGTCGAGGCGAATGCCCAGCCGGATCTCTTCGAATTCCATACCGCAATTTCGATCGAGTTTTGGATTCGGCCCACGGCCGGTGGCGAGAGAACGCAGTGCTTTATCTCCAAAGGTGAATTTACGCGTACCAACTGCAATTACTACGTTGTTTATTTCCAGGACGCTGCCAAATCAGGGCGACTTCGATTCGGGATCGCCGATGGGCATGTGGATCAGACGTCCCGGCTGGACGAAGGTGTGTTTACGCATGTGGTGGTAACTTTTGATGCCAAACTGACGGGCAACAACACCAGACTCTACATCAATGGACGCCTGGACGCGGAGAAACGTATTGAAGGGCAACCCAGAGATACTACGGGGACGCCTCTTTCGATCGGTGCGCTGCTGTACGATTTGCCGCAGCAGCCTCGGATTCAGTTTTTCGTCGGAGAGCTCGATGAGATCGCGTTCTATGATTCGGTGCTGCCCGAGTCCCGCGTTGCGGCGCATTATGCTCAGGGTAGTCCTCCGGTGATTTTTGAGTCCGCAGTGCGGCCCATCCTGGCGCGCGCTTGTTTTTCCTGCCATGGGGAGAATCAGGAAGCGGAACTCGATTTGCGTACCGTGACAAGTATGCTGCGTGGTGGGCAGAATGGCCCCGTTATTGCCCGTGGTGCGGCAGCCCAGAGTATGCTGCTGGAACGTATCAACTTCAACGAAATGCCACCGGCTGATTTTCCCCAGCAACTCTCTGTGAAAGAACGTCGATTGATTGAGTTGTGGATCGACGGTGGGTGCCAGGCTCAGGAGGCAGTGACGTTGCCTCCGCCGGTTTCCCTCGTCAAAGCAGATGAGCGTCAGCATTGGGCATTCCAGCCCGTCAGGAGTCCTGTGCCCCCCCCCGTCAGCTCGGCCAACCAACAGTCTGTGCGGACCCCCGTCGATGCGTTCATCCAGGCGAGGTTGTCCCGGCAGGGGCTCACGCTGGCTCCGGATGCCGATCGCATGCGGTTGGCGCGGCGCCTGTTCATCGATTTGATTGGCCTGCCACCGCCACGAAGTCGCGTCGAGGCGTTTCGAGAGGACCAGCGGCCCGATGCCGTTGCGCGTTTAGTGGATGAATTGCTGGCGTCACCTCAATTCGGCATCCGTTGGGGTCGCCATTGGCTCGATGTTGTCGGGTACACCGACACGATCAGTTTTGACGATGACTACGGCCCGCCCATCGGGTTTGTGAAAGGCAAATGGCGTTATCGCGATTATGTCATCAGCAGCTTCAATCAAGACAAGGTCACCTCGCGGTTTTTGACGGAGCAGTTAGCGGGTGATCAACTGGTCGATTGGCAGAACGCGGAGCGTTACACGCCGGAGATCATTGAATCATTAGTGGCGACGGGATATCTACGGTGTTGCGAAGATATCAGCAAAGAAGATCCCAGGCCTTTCATTATTTGGTCTGTGTTGCACGATTCCGTTGAGCAAATTGGAACCAGTTTGCTGGGACTGACTCTAAACTGTGCTCGCTGCCACACGCATAAGTTTGAACCGCTACCGCAGCGGGACTACTACCGGCTGATGGCAATCTTGACTCCAGCGCTCAATCCAGCCATCTGGAAGGACCCACAACAGCGGGCCTTGCCGGATGTTGCTCCTGCGCGACTGGCCGAGATCAAGCAGCACAATGCTGCGGTTGACGAACGGGTCAAGCAGCAGCAAGCGGTGATTGACCGCATTCGTAGCCAGTGCGAGAACACTTTGCGCGAAGCCAAACTGGTTGCGCTTTCGGGCATTGACCACGAAGCGGTCCGCGTCGCGTTCAAGTTGGCAGCAGACAAACGCGATGCCCAGCAAAAGGAACTCGTTGCCACACACAGTGAGGCGCTCAAAGTCACACCGGAGGAGATTGGCGCAGCGCTCAGTGTGACAGAACGCCGAGAGATCGAGCGCAGTACGAAAGCGATCGAGACCGCCAACGGCCAGCGTCTCACCCACGGCTGGATTCATGCGATGTACGACGTGGGGGCTCCGCCACCGACGCGGCTGTTTCAACAAGGTTCGTACCTCAACCCGCGGAGAGAAATTGCTGCCGGCTTTCTGGAAGTTCTTTCCCGGCATGACCTCACCAGTTACCTGGCACAGGTGCCGCCGGCGACCGGCAGTGGGTATCGTTTGGCGCTGGCTCGCTGGATGACCGATCCTTCGTCTCCCGCATCCGGGTTGGTGTTGCGGGTGATGGTCAACCGCATCTGGGGAACGCTAATGGGGGCCCACATCGTGGCCACCCCGGATAATTTAGGGTTGTCGGGAGCAACGCCCTCCCACCCCGACCTGTTGGATTGGTTGGCCAGGGATTTGCGCCGTGACGGTAGTTGGAAACAACGAATCCGCCAGATTACGGCATCCTCGGTATACCGCCAGGCTTCCTTCGGCTCTCACCCTGGCCTGACGCGGGCCCGTGGGATCGACCCCGACAATCGACTGTACTGGCGGTCCCGGCTGCGACGCGTTGAAGCTGAAGTGTTGCGTGATTCCATTCTGAGTGCAGCCGGCCAACTGGAGATGTCGATGGGGGGGCCTCCGGTGCCGCTCGAGTACTTGCCGACCGGTGAGGTGCTGGTGGCCAGGAAAGGCCTGGAAAAACCTTCGGCGCGGCAGCGCCGCAGCGTCTATCTGTTGAATCGGCGGATTTATAACCCTTCATTCTTGAGTGTTTTTGACAAGCCGATTGTGACCGGTAGTGTTTGCCAACGACCGGCTTCGGCAGTGGCGTTACAATCCCTGAGTATGCTCAATGATCAGTTTGTTGTTGAGCAGGCTCGCCATCTTGCCGCGCGTGTGGCGGCCACCGCGTCTTCGACGACGGCGCAGATTGAGCAGCTGTTCTGGCTTACCTTGTCACGCAGCCCTGCGGCCAGCGAGCTGAAGTTCTGCCAGCAGATGCTGCGTGACCAGGTCCAACTCCACCGTGCATCTAAGTCGGCCGCAGCGGACGCGCTGGCTGAACTTTGCCAGGCGATCTTGAATCTGAATGAACAGCTCTACCTAGAATGATTCTGTTTTGAACAAGTGTGCGTTATCCATTTAATCTGTTGAGCGAACAGCAAAGATGTATCTACCATTGCCAGCACGTCGCGCGTTTCTGAAACAATCCAGCCTGGGGTTCGGAGCGCTGGCGCTGTCCTGTCTGCTTGAGGATGACGTCGCTGCCGAGGCTGCCGCCGCACCCCTCGATATGTCGCCGCGGATCGGTCATTTTGCGCCGCGCGCCAAGTCGGTCATCATGTTGTTTCAAAATGGTGGCGCCAGCCAGATGGATCTGTTCGATCCTAAACCTGAATTACAGAGGCGGCATGGCCAGCAGGCCCCCGAGATCCGAGGTGGCAATGACAATAGCCTGCAGGCTGAACCCTTGATGGGAAGCAAGTTTCGTTTTCAGCCGCGCGGCCAATCGGGGATTGAATTTTCCGAGCTGGTGCCGCATCTGGGTGCGTTGGCGGACGATCTGTGTGTGGTGCGTTCCATGTACAGCAACGATCCAAACCATCCGGGTGCCACCTATATGATGTGCACCTGTAACAACCGGCCAGGCCGACCGACCGTTGGGGCCTGGGTTACCTATGCGCTGGGGAGTGAAAATCAAAATTTACCAGGGTACGTGTTATTGCGCGACCCAGGGGTGTTTCATACCGGTGGCGGGATGCAGATCACCAATGGCTGGTTGCCGGCCATGTTTCGTGGTACCGAGTTGCGAGCCGAGGGAGATCCGGTGCTCAACCTTCAGCGGGCGGATCCACCGCCGCTGGGTGGCCAGCGGAATAGCCTGGAACTTGTTGCGCGACTCAATGAATTGCAGCGTCGCCGTTTCCCCGACGCGTCGGTGCTGGCGGCGCGGATCAAGAATTACGAGTTAGCTGCGCGGATGCAGTTGACCGCGGCGGCTGAACTTGACCTCTCCAACGAGACTGCCGAAACGGAGCGATTATACGGCCTGGATAACCCCGAAACTGCTGCCTACGGCAGGCAGTTGATGCTGGCCCGTCGGCTGGTGGAACGTGGTGTTCGATTTGTGCAGGTGCTCTCTCCACCACCGCATAACGTGTGGGATCACCACGGTCAATTGAATACCAAGCTGCCGGCAATCTGTCGCAAGACCGATCTTCCCGCAGCCGCCTTGATTCGGGATCTGAAACGACGGGGATTGCTGGAGGAAACGCTGGTTCTGTGGACTGGCGAATTCGGTCGTTTGCCGACCTCAGAAGGAGGCACGGGCCGTGGACATAATCCGCACGGCTTCACGCTGCTGATGGCCGGTGGCGGGCTTAAAGGCGGTCATGTACATGGAGCTACCGATCCCTTTGCGTATGCCGCAACCGAGGATCGAGTGGGCGTGCCTGACCTGATGGCCACGTTACTGCACCAGTTGGGGATCGACCACAACCGGCTCAAGTTTAATGTGCACGGGATCGATGAGACATTGACCGACGCGCGGGTGAGCAACGCCACCGTCGTACGCGATCTCTTGTTATAAGGTTGTGGATTGTTCAAGCCGAGGTTGCCTGTCGCACGGCAGGAAGTGGAGAATTTCTACCATGGCGAATCGAGACAGACGCGATTCGCCGATCTGGCCTGAGTGTCACCCGGCAGACCTTTCCAGACGCCGGCTCTTGCAAGCTGGATCCGTCATGTGGGGGCTTTCGCTGTCGCAGTCTTTGCGGTTGCAGACGTTGGCGGCTGCCGCCCAGCCGCAGGTTCCCGGATCGGGTCAGGCGAAATCGTGCATTGTGCTGTTCTGTTGGGGCGGCATGAGTCACCTCGAGAGCTTTGACCCCAAACCCGAGGCGCCCGCGGAAACACGCGGTGAGTTCGAGACGATCGCTACGGCCACTCCCGGCCTGCGAATGAGTGAGCACTTGCCGAATACAGCGAGGCGCAGTGAACATCTGGCGATTGTCCGGTCGGTCCACCATCTCAATACGGGCCATGGTAAAGGCATGTACTGGAATTTGACGGGACATCCGCCACCCCAGCCCGCCTCGCCGGTCAATCTGCCGCCTTCACGCAACGACTGGCCCTCTTTGGGCGCCATGGTATCGCAGTTCCGTCAGGCGCCTCCTGGCTTTCCCGCGGCGATTCAACTGCCTTACGAAGTGACGAACGAGCATAGTTTACTGGCGGGTCAGCTCGGTGGCTGGTTGGGCAGACAGGCTGATCCGATGATTGCCAGGCCACCTTGCGGAACACCGTTTCGGGGAAATAAATACGACGCCGGCAGTGTCCCGCCCTGGGAATTTCCCACCCAGTCGGATGAACGAGGGATTCAGAACCGACACCGTTTACTCCAGCAACTCGAACGCCCGTTTGATCGCTCGATTGCGGCCGAATCTTACAACTTCTACCGGCAGCAGGCGTTCGACCTGTTGGTCAGCCCTGAGGTCCGCCGAGCCTTTGATTTGCGGCATGAACCGGAATCGATCCACCACGCCTATGGTGATCACCTGTGCGGTCAAAGCGTGTTAATGGCACGCCGTCTGATCGAGGCAGGAGTCCCCATCGTGACGGTGATGTGTGCGTTTGACAACCTCAGCGACCCCCGTGCCGAACATTGGGATACGCACTCCAATAATTTCAACCGGCTCAAGCACACCATGTTGCCGCTCTTCGATCGCGTTTTTCCGGCGCTCTTGGATGATTTGGAATCGCGTGGCCAGCTTGAGGAGACACTGGTAGTGGTGATTGGGGACTTTGGGCGCACACCCAAGATCAATGGGGAAGTCGGCAGAGATCACCATCCCTACTGCTACTCGGTTGTTTTTGCCGGTGGTGGAATTCGCGGGGGTCAGGTGTACGGAGCTTCTGATGCGATTGGCGCTTATCCCGCGCGGTTGCCGTGTGCGCCGCACGATCTACATGCGACCGTGTTTCACGCCCTGGGCATTCCGCTGTTGTCAGAACTCCAGGACCAGTTTGATCGGCCTCGGTACCTCTGCGACGCGGGGCAGCCCCTGCCCTTGTTTTAGTCGACCGACTCTGCCAGCGTTGTGGTACTTGATAGGGCTGAAATAGATAGCGATCGATTCGGTTTGAATGGATCGTCGATGTGTGTGGGGGGTAAATGGTTACCGCGTTGCACAACCCGGGTCTTGCGTAGTGCCAATTGAATTGCTTGTTCGAGCGATTTGATGATCTGTTTTGGGTTTTCATGGTTATAGCGGGCCTGGCGGTCAGACCAGATGACTTTTTGATCTCGGCCGATGACGTACAGCAGAGGGACCATCACTCCCGCGTTGGGAGCTCCCAGTGACTCGATCATCGCATTGGATGCACCGTAACCGCTGGTCCAGCCGATATCGTATTGGTCGATTAACTCCTGGACTTTTTCCCGCGGGTCGTTGCTCAAGCTCAGGAATGTCACGCCGCGCGTTTTGTACTTGCGGTGTAGCCGCACCAGACCTGGCGCGCTCAACTTGACGCGAGGTCACCAGTCGCCCCACAAATCGACTACGACGACCTGTCCCCGAAGACTCTCCCAATTCGTATGTGATCCATTCAGCCAGCCCGCGGCTTCCAAGGGTGGCAGTACGTCACCGGGATTGAGTTGATGTTCCACCCGCGGCCTGGTGGGGAGCGATGCGAAGGGAGAGATTTCCGAAATGCGGTATCCCAGCGAGTGCATGATCCCCACACCGAGTGCCAGGCCCAGCAAGAACCCGATGAGGCCGGTCGCCGCCCAGATCGGCACGGAAGTTCCTTTGGGTGCAACCATGCGAATGGACAATCCGATTACCAGCAGACAAAGCCCAACTCCGGCGACCATCAGGTAGGGGGCAAAGTTCATACAGGTCAACTCACAGTCGTCGAGGCGTCGAGTTCGTCATCGTTCTGGTTCAGCTTAGTTCAAATGCCAGAACCAGGAGAGTCTTGATCATATTGAAGTGTTGAGTATTGGTCGACTGTTTACGGCTTGTTTCTCAGAAGTGTTCCTGTCCGTTCTGCCGTGGGCCAGGTCGCAGCGTGAGACGATCGAGACCGGTATCGCGAAGGCAGGCACAGTGTTATTCGCAGCGGTATTTTCATTCATAGGGTGAGAAACAGGGAGGATTTGCGACACCCATCGTTGGCACTTGGGATGCCTGAAAACATGTTTTCGAGGAGTTACCTCTGATCGATGCTAGTTTTTGGGAATGAGTTGTTGCGCCATCAGCCAGTGCAACGAACCTGTCTGCCAGGCGTCCCACATCGGACCACGATACCCGTTGAGTCCATGGCCACCGCTCGGTAACTCCAGATACTCTGAGGCGACCCCGCAAGCCTGCAGTGCGGTGTGGAATTTGCGACTGTTTTCCGGGACGACTACGGTGTCGTCTCGGGCGTGGGCCAGAAATGCTGGCGGCGTCTGTTTTGTCACACGCCGCTCGTTGGAAAAGAGTTCGATCATTTCGGCCGCCGGTTGGATGCCGAGCAAGTTGCGGCGGGATCCGCTGTGGGTCTGTGTACCCATGGTGATTACCGGGTAGATCAGGATCATAAAGTCGGGCCGGCAACTAACACGCAGGAGTGGGTCTGCCGCTTGCGAATCACCTCGATCAAAGTGAGTGCCGGCAGACGAGGCCAGATGTCCGCCTGCGGAAAAGCCCATCACACCGATGCGTTGTCCATCGAGTTTCCACTGGGTGGCGTTGGCCCGCGTGGTGCGGAGGGCGCGTTGCACATCACGCAGTGGCACAAACGACCGTCCCCTGGGCAGTTCGTATTCCAAGACAATGCCGGTGATGCCGTGCTGGTTGAGCCAACGTGCGATGCCGTGTCCTTCGGGTTCGGCGACCACGGTTCCATAGCCGCCGCCCGGACAGATCACGATCGCTGCGCCATTTCGATGGGGTGCGTGGTAGACGGTAATGACGCCCCCCTGCGCGGTGCGCTGGCCAGGCCAGAGGGACAATTTTTGTGGGGACTGCCCGGGTTCCGTGGCCATGACAATGGGACCAGCGGTTGCCAGGACGCAGGCACCCAACAGGTAGCTGCTCCAAGAGTGGCGAAACAAACAGACGGGGGCGCATCGCATGGCAGGAATTCTTTGCGGGTTGGCCACCCACTACGGTAGTGGCATGGGTGTGGCGGGCGTTAAGTGACACGCGCCGGAAGCTGGCGGGTCAGCAGTCATTCTACTGGTCTGACTGTGGCGGCACAGGAGATGTTGTAGGAGTGGACCCGCTGCGGTCGCCTGAAGACGTGAGCCCTGCCTACCCAACACAATCGCAATCTTCAATAATAGAAGGTAAACCAGGGCTGGCTCCCTGGGGTAGTTCGGGCAGCAACTGAACCACGACCACCGCTGGGAGGAGAACTTCCGGCGTCCCACCCAGGGATATGTTTGGGCAGGTGTTTGCTGCCTCGTTCTGCCGCCGCAGTAAGAATCTCCACCGGGATCGTTGTGTTGCGAGCGGTTCCCAGCAGAAGGAATGCACTGTTATGCAATGGTCCAGTATGCAATCGTCCAGGCGGCTTGTTCGTGGTCGCTCGGCTACGGCTTTTGCAGTGATCTTGTTGAGTAGCGTTCTGGTCACTTCCCAAGTCTCGGGGCAGACACCGGTCTTCAAGGATGTGACGGGCGTCACTGGGTTGAAGGTTTCCACCGATGCCGCATGTTGGGTTGACCTGGACAACGATGGTTGGGTTGATGTCTGCGTGTCGGGTGGGGTCTGGAAAAATCAGCAGGGCCAGAAGTTTCTGCGGGTTGCCGACGTACCGACTTCAGTTGCTGCCGATTTTGACAACGATGGACTTGTCGACCTTTTTTCCTGGGCAGCCCGGCGGTTGTATCACAATGACGGTGACATGAAGTTCAGCCCCGTTGCCTTGCCCGAGTTACCTCCGTCGGTATCACGGGGTGCCTGCTGGGGTGATTTTAATGGAGATGGGTTCGTCGATTTGTTCGTCGGTGGATATGAGGATTGGGGCAAGGGGATCACTTGGCCGTTTCAAGTCCTCATCAACGAAAAAGGCAAGTCATTCAAACTGGCAAGGTCCGAAAGCGCGATGCGCGCCCGGGGTGTCACGGCGTGTGACTTCGACCAGGACGGAGATCTCGATGTCTATGTTTCCAATTACCGACTGCAACCCAATTTGCTCTGGTTGAACGATGGGAAAGCTGCCTTCAAGGAATCCGCTAGACAATTTGGTGTTGTGGCAACGTCGGCTGGTTTTGGTGGAGGCCATTCGATCGGTTCCGCCTGGGGGGATTTCAACAACGATGGCCTGATCGACTTGTTTGCCGGGAATTTCGCGCACGTCGACGGGCGCGGTGACCAACCCAAGTCGCGTTTTCTCCAGAATTTGGGTCCCGAAAAAGCCTATCAGTTCAAAGATCTGGGCACCTGTGGAGTGCACTACCAGGAATCGTATGCCACGCCCAGCGTGGGTGATTACGACAACGATGGAAACTTGGACGTATTTTTTACGACGGTCTACGGGACTGCCTCGTTTGGTCGCAAGAACAATCCAGTTCTGTTTCGTAATAATGGACAGTTCCAGGTGACTGATGTGACTGTCGAGGCTGGGGTCGCCGGCCTGCCGCCTACCTACCAGTCTGCCTGGGCAGACTACAACAACGACGGCGCACTCGACTTGTTGAGTGGCGGGAAGTTGTTTCAAAACACGGTTCGCGGCAAGGCCTGGCTGGAAATTCGACTACGAGGCGATGGCCGAGCGGTGAATCGTTCTGCGGTTGGGGCGCAAGTGCGCATCAAGATCGGAGATCAGGTTTATACGCGCCAGGTCGAGGCGGGTACCGGCGAGGGGAATCAAAATGACAGTCGGCTGCATTTTGGACTGGGAGGTCACCAGGGACCAGTCACGCTGGAAATCCTCTGGCCTAATAAGAGTCGACAAGTTGTCAAGAATGTGCCCACCGGACAGGTGGTTGGCTATACCTTCGTGCCAGCGCAGTAGGCCGGCAGCAAAGAAGTCCGGCCCCAATTTCCGCACGGCAGCATCCTGACGGTGCATTTGAGCGACCTCGGACGCCGCGACCAACTGCCTGATTGGGTGCCTGGACTGCCGCGATCTCGTGGTTGTCGAGACCTGTCCCGGAGGTCTCCCGGTCAGGCGATGATTTCGGTGATCGGTTTGCCGCGGTGGGCATCGATTCGTTTGCGTCCGGGGACGCCGAGGTGCCGGGGATCCATGCCCAGTTGATGCAGTACCGTGGCATGGATATCTGTCACGTAGTGCGGGTCTTCGACCGCATAGAAGCCGAGTTCATCGGTAGCCCCGTGGGTGATTCCGCCGCGAATCCCGCCGCCCGCGAGCCAGCACATGAATCCTTGTGGATGGTGGTCGCGGCCGGTGCCCCCCTGGGCACCGGGAGTGCGTCCAAACTCGGTTCCAAAAACTACCAGGGTCGTATCGAGCAGGCCCCGTTGTTTCAGGTCGCGGAGCAGTCCGGCAATCGGTTTGTCCACCTTGGGTGCTTCGATGTCGTATTTGCGTTTCATGTCACTGTGGCCGTCCCAGGTCCCCGCGCTGCCGGCACCGTGATACAACTGCACAAAACGCACACCATTTTCGACGAGTCTTCGGGCCGCCAGACACTGCCTGCCAAAGGGGCGGGAATGCTCTTCGTCCAACCCATACAGACTTTGTGTGTGCGCGGTTTCGCCGGAAAAATTCATGATGCGTGGAACCGCTGTTTGCATGCCGGCGGCCAGTTCGTAGGAGCGGATACGCGCTCGTAAGTCTGGATCTTCCGGATAGTCCACGCCGACTGCACGGTTCAGTTTGCCGATCAGATCCAGTTCCGCGGCTTGCTCCTCCGCGGTGGTGCCGTTGCCGTGTGGCGTTACAAACGGCAACGGATCGCCAAGGTCGGTCGAGAGCTTCACACCGGCATGGTGGGGGCCGAGGTAGCTTGCTCCGTGGCCGAACTCTCCACCACAGCAACCGCCGATGGAATTGCCCATGACGATGAATTTGGGGAGTTGTTGATTGAGTGAACCCAGGCCGTAAGAAGCCCAGGAACCGATGGTCGGCTGCGCCCCGTCGCGGACGTGTTGGCCGGTGTGCCAGGTGAGTTGCATGCCATGGTTGGGGTGCACGGTCCACAGTGAGCGGACGACAGCCAGGTCATCCGCGCACTCGCCGATGTGCGAAAACCAGTCGCCGACCTCCAGGCCGCATTCACCATATCTGCGATAGCCAGTTTGGAGTGGCATAAGTTCCTTATGTGCCGGAATGGTCATCCCCTGGCCCATCAGGTTTTTTTCGATCCGTTCTTTATCGAGAAAATCGGCAAACGGCGTTTCTGCAAACGTCTTTCCGGCATACTGGTTGAGAGCCGGCTTGATGTCGAAACTCTCCATGTGGCTGACACCGCCAGCCAGGAATAGCCAGATCACCGATTTCGCTTTGGCCGGCCGGTGTATGACGCCCGCGGGAGCGGGTTGCGCCGTCTGGCCATCTTCCGCCAGGATCGCACCGAGTGCCAGGCCGGCGAATCCCATCCCGGCGTCCCCCAGAAACGTACGTCTGCTGGTAGAGGGCGCGTGCCGAACGATTCCAGCATCAGCTTGTTTGTGTGTGCTCATTTGACGGTCACAAAGTCGTGGTGATTGAAGAGCGAGTGAATCAGATTTTCCCGCGCGTGCAAGCGTGGATTGGTCGAGGGGGCACTGGCATTTACCGCATCCTCCGGAATGGTTTTATGCGTCCCCGCGGCGCGGTACACGGCTTCTCTTGATCGGAGAAAATCTTGACAGATTTGGCGCTCTATCTCGGTGGGCGGGCGGGACAGCACTTGCTCGAAAGCGGCCTCAATGAACGCGCTGTTTTCGGGTTGTTTGTGGGACAACGATGCTGCGAGTTTACGAGATTGGACGACGGTCAATTCGCTGTTGAAGAGAGCCAGTGCCTGGTGGGGCACGATGCTGACGTGACGCGAGTAACATTCCGTTGGGTCGGCGCCATCAAAGAGCTTCAGAAACTTCATTTGTTCTTCGGGTGAGTGGTGGAAGTAGATGCTACGGCGTGGTACCGACATGCCGTCAGTGACAGGCAGGGCGGGGCCACCGAGAGTTCGATCGAGCGTTTCTGAGACCGCCAGCACACTGTCGCGCACGACTTCTGCGTCCATCCGCTGGGCTGGCATCCGCCACACCAGGCGATTGTCCGGGTCGATCGCCAGATTGGCGGGGTCGGTCGTCGATGCGCGGCGGTAGGCCTGCGATGTCACAATTAACCGGTGCAGGTGTTTCGTAGACCAGGGTGGACAGGAAGGTCGGCCTTTTCGCCAGGACGAGTGCCCTCCCATTGCGGTCAGGATGAGCGAAGGCTGGCGCAATTCCGCCGCCAGCCAATCGAGCAACTGGGGGTGGCTCGGAGGCTTGCCGCTGAGCCCAAAGTCAAACACGGTGTCGACCAGGGGGCGACCAAAATGCCGCAGCCAAAGGTGGTTGACCGCAACACGTGCGGTCAATGGGTTTTTCAAGTCGGCCACCCAGCGTGCCAAGGCCAGGCGACGCCCGGAAGACGACCCGTAAACGCCCTGCAAGCCGCTGTATTTGGTCGTCGGCGGGGCGTCGACAGATTTCCGGGCTGCTGCCAGTTGACGGCTGGTCGTCTCCAGTTTTTTGGTGGCATCGGCAACCGACTTGGCGCGTTTTTCGTCTCCCTCTGGACCGTCCGCCGCGAGTATCTGGGCCCGCTGTTTTTCATGCTCAGCCAGGAACAGGGCTTCGGCGGCTTTACAGACTGCCAGCGCACGCTGTGCGCGCTGTGCGAGGATTGCCAATGCGTCATGGCGTTTTTGGTGGGCTTCGCTTGTCTCGGGTGTCGCGTCGCTGGCTGGTGCTTCCAGGAATTTCCAGGCGTCGGCAGACCAGGTCGCCTGATGTGCGGCGAGTTCGGCGCGACGGGTTGCCAGCACCAGGCGGGCTTGTTGTCCGACCGCATTGGCGAGTCCCAGGTGCATCGGATCGGAGGTGTCCAGACGGACCAACGGTGCGTATCGCGTGATGGCATCCTGGGGGGCCAGGGCTGTGTTGTCGGTGAGTGGGTCAATTTGCAGATAGTCAAACTCGGCTGCGGCGTTTCGTGTCCATAGCCGGAAGCCACCCGGTGCGCGATTGACCAGCTGGTAGGCCTGTTGCAACGTATCATTGATGAAAACGTTCACCAGGCGTTCACGTACCACGATGTTCAGTGTGAAGCTCTGTTGGAGTGGCACGTCGAGACCGCGGAACAGTTTGGCGACGTCATTGCGGTTTTCTTCAAAGGCGCTAAAGAATCCCAAACCCTGTTGTGGTTCACCTGTGGTCAAGAAGACCCCTTCGTTGCGGCCTCCTTTGTTGCTGCGGTCAAAGGAGATTCCCGCTTCAGCGGATTCGGTGCCAGCTATGATTCGCAAACGCGTCTGGAGTGAAAAATTCTGGAACGGTTGCACAGGGGCGTATTCAATCCAGCAGGTTTCCCCTCCGATTGTCCGGGATTGCAACAGGCTGTCATTGTTGTGCGACCATTCTCCGGGTCCGACGTTCCAGGCCGAATGGCGTGCTGGCTGGAAGGTGTCGCGCCAGAGCGTGTCTGCGGTGGCTGCAGGGGGACTTGAGGCAGTACGCAGCAGACGCTGTTCAGTTTGTTTCAGGTAACGTTGGCCTTCTTGCACAGCTTGTTCGGACTTACGTACGGTTTCTTCGAGACGAGCGACGGTTTGTGTCTCAATCGGCTGACGAAGATGGGGGATCCGTGCCAGGGGAGGCAGATTCACGACTTCCGGTTCGGCCCACTCTCCGAAAATCTGAGGTATGCCGGGTGTGATCTTGCGGTTTTCGTCAGGCGTTCGGTCATTGCCGCGCAGGTAGAACTTAGTGACTGCATTGCGGTTGCGGTCAAAGATCCGCGCGACGCCTGCCAGGTCGATGCCACCGGGTCCACCTCCCCCGTTATCGATGGCCACTTGCACGGGCTCAAAGATGTTGCGGAAACGGTAGTATTCGTCATGCCAGATGGGGTCGTAGGGATGATCGTGGCATTGGACACAGGCCATCGTGATGCCCAGAAAGGCTTTTGCGGTGTGCTCAATCGTGTCGCGAATCCACTGTTCGCGGCTGTCGGTATTTCGGTTGCGCACCAGGAATCCGGTGGCACCCAGATTGGCGGGATCGAACGGCACGAGCTCGTCGGCAGCCAGCATTTCCATCAACATTCTCTCGTAGCCTTTATCGGCGTTGAGTGAACGGACCACCCAGTCCCGCCACTGCCAGATATTCTTCTGGCTGAAGCGGACTTGACTCTGAAACCCGTACCAATCGCTGTAGCGCCAGACGTCGAGCCAGTGGCGTCCCCAGCGTTCGCCGTAATGCGGGCTGGCGAGCAGACGATCGACGGCCTTTACATAGGCGACTTCCGAAGGGTCGCGCAAAAATGCCTGCAATGTTTCCCGGGCCGGTGGCAGTCCGGTCAGATCCAAAGCGACGCGTCGCAACAAGACGTGAGGTGGCGCAGGGGGCCGCGGCGTGAGATTAGCCTGTCGCTGTCGCTGGTGGAGAAAGGCATCGATCGGGTGCAGCGTTGCTGTTCCAACACTCGTTTGTGGCAGCATGGGGCGCAGGATGGGTTGGTAGGACCAGTGGCTGCGAGGATCGTGGGCTTGTTCGTCTGCAGGTGCGCTGGCGCCTGCAGAAACCCAGTTTTTCAAGGTTTCGATTTGTGCTGCGGTCAACGGTTCCGTATCGGGCGGCATTCGCGTGTCTGAGTCGGCAGTGATGCGTTGTAGTAGCAAGCTGTCGGGAATGCTGCCGGGTGTCAGGACGGTACCACTTTCGCCTCCCCGTAGCGCTCGGTCCCTGGTGTCCAGACGCAAGTCAGCCTCGGCACGCAGTGGACCGTGGCAACGGAAGCAGTGGATTCGCAGGATGGGTTTGACATCCCGCAAGTAATCGACGGCGGCTGGCGCCTTTCCCGGGAAGCAGCACAGGACGGTGAGCAGCGGGACCAGGTGTGAACGCTGGCGTCGCATCCGAGGCCTCTGTTGCGAAAGGGAGAAGTGGTGGCCCTCGGGTGTCGACGACCGCCGGTGGATGACCAGGAATTCCCTGTGCGGTACTGCCTCGTGGCAGGCTACCGCTGCGTAACATCATGCATGCTACCACAATCTGCATGTGTCGGCGGGGGCAATCTCAGAGGGGACTCAACATGCCAGGAGTACCACCGCGCTGCTACGTTCTGGTCTAGCGGCGGTGTTCACGCAGACTGCCGCTGAGGCGTCGCTGCCGCCACAGGTGGCCGCCATTCGAAGTTGGCTCGACGCGCTCGATGTGACTGCCGATTTCGACGCCAACCGGTCTGGCATGATCGAGAAAATTCTGGTTCTGCAGCAGGTATTGCCCGCTGAGCGGTGAAGGAGTGCGCCGCTGCCGGCGTGGAGCTACCCCAGGCCCTCAGCGCCGGACCTCGCCCGCGACGTCCAGGATTTGTGAGTTGGGAACCGAGTTGCCGAACGTCTGAAACTGGTCCAGGGTCCAGATCACTTTGCGAGTGACGGGGTTGATCTCGACGACCAAAGGGTTCTCAGGGCCCGCGTGGCAATTGCCAATGACGTAGTTCCCGTTGGGGAGTACTTCCAGGGTGGTGACCCAGCCCAGGGTGATGCCTGGCAGGTCCCGTTGCTCCAGTTTCCAGACAATTTTTTTCTGCGGCGTGACTTCCAACACGCTGTGGCCATTTCCGGTTGCGATCAGAGTATTTCCGTTCCCGAGTCGCACTGCTGCGAACACCTGGTTTCCAAAGGCCTCGAGCCCATGACCGCCCCGCCGCGGTTTGCCAAAGAGCGGTACCCGGTATTCCCAGAGCAGTTTTCCTGAACTGCCGCTATATTCCCGCACCGCACCATCTTTTTCGTGGCACACCAGGTAGTTTCCTTGGGGCAGTTTGCGGACCAGGCGCGTGTCATGATGTGGATGCGGGGAGTCGACCTGGAGTTTGATCGAGTGCAGGATCTTTCCGCTGCGGTCGATCTCAATAATCCGTCGGGAGCCGGATTCGGCGATCATGATGCGGCCGTTTTCCAACGGCTGAAAGGCGTGGACCTCAATGCGTTTTCCCTGGTTACCGTTTTGCTGTGCGGCATCATACGACCAGACGACTTTGTTCGTCTGCGGGTCGAGTTCGACGACTTTGTGGCTGCCCTGTTGCAGCATGACATGGCCATTGGCCAGGACATGAATGTCATGGATGCCCCCCCAGCGGGTTTGCCACTCTATTTTTCCGTCGGAGTCGAGGATCGCCAGCTTCTGGTTGCCCTGAAGAATGATCCGGTGACCGGCCGAGGTGTGTGTCGTCCCAGCAGCCAACAGCAGGCCGATGAACAGGATTGTAAAGGCAGGTCGCATGTGAGACTCCGAGTGGTTGAGGCCGGTGGAATCAGGCACCTGCCATGTTCCCAGGCCCAGGGTGATAACGCACCGTAGCAGTCGGGGGCGGAATGGGCACGTTTCAACGAGTCTGTTGAACACATACCAACAACCTCGGAAATACCTTCTCGCGGTGGTCGGGTCAAGCAGAGCAGCCCACACGGGCCACGGTTTTGGCAAACTAGGGCAGGCAGCCGTTGTAGACAGCCCAGTTACCGGAATCTCGTGGAAGGGGCGTCAAAGTTTACCGCGCTGGGATGCCGATTCATTACATGGCAGACTGAAGGCGCCCGTTGGCAGATCTCTTGCACCGACCGCTGCATCGAGAGGAGACATGGCCGTGTCCCGATACCTCTTGGTGATTGTTTCGGTTTCCGCGTTGCTGGTTTCCTTGTTGGCGGTCCCGTTAGCGGCCGCCGCTTCGGTGGACACGGTGCTCCAGGCGGAAAATGTGGCGCTGAGTGCGGGGCATGCGCCGCTGGCTGTGGTCGATGATCTGGCGTTCTTGCGCCGCGCCAGTGCCGATCTGACGGGACGTATTCCCGACCGTACACAGGTCGACGAATTCCTCAGCTGGCCTGTGTCGGAAAGACGCGCCAGGCTGATTGATCCGTTGACGGTGGGCCAACGGTTTGCCGACCGATGGGCGTTTTTTTTCAGCGATCTATCGGCAACTTGCCAGTCAAGATGCGGAGCACCTCGTGCAATGGAAAGGACAGGAGGCTGCGACGTACCGTGAGGTAGCCAAATATCCCGAAGCGATTGCTCTTTACAGCGAATTACTCAAGCTCGCCGTCGTCCATGCTCCAGACTGGTTGTGGGCGATTGGTACAGCGCGACAGGACGCGGGGCAATTCCCGGAGGCGATCGACGCCTACCGTCAGTGCGACGAACGATTTCCGGAAAACTACCAGCGGATGGCGACGTGTCATCGCAACCTCAAACAGCCGAAAGAAGCGCTCGACCTCTACCAGGTGCTGCGTGGCCACCCTGCTTCGGCACCCTGGACGCAGCTGCAGATTGGTTATACTTTTGAAGAAATGAGTTCGAAAGAGCTGGTGATCAAAGCGTTCCAGGCGGTGTGCAAGAAGTTTCCCAAGGACGGGATCGCATCGGTTGTGCACGCGCAGTTGCAGAACAAATACAAGATTTCAGTAACGCTGGGCAGTGCTAAAGACACGTAGTTTCAGTCTCCAATTGACGGCAGTTGGACTGCGGGTTGCCGCGCGCTGTTCGAACGATATTCCCTTGATGTGAAAGATCCAATGGCACTCTACTTCTCTCGTAATACGCGACTCGGAATCGTGACAGCCGTTACCTTGCTCAGCTTGTTGTGGTTAGCGCCAGCGGAAGCCGTTACGGTGCGCGAAGGTGAGTTGCGTGTGACGCGCCAATGGGTAACTGCCAAGTTGGCTGGCCAGGTCGTGTCGCGGCGCCCGCAGAGTTACCTTTCGCTAGAGATGAAGTCGGGTCGTCTGCTGAAAAACATGGCGACTACCAAGGTGTACCACACTGAGGTGGGCGCGCTGCCGCTCAAAATACACAAGCAAACCTTCCGGCGCGGGCTGTATTGCCCGTCAACGGGAAAGATTGTCGTGCACCTGCCGAGTCCCGCGAAGCGCTTTGACGCGGTACTTGGGGTGGATAGCAATCGTGTGCAGAGCTTCTATTCCAACGCCGGTCGTGGTCGCATCATCGGCAGTGTCGAAGTGGCTGGCACGGAGCGGTTTCGCTCTAAGGTGTTGCGTGAAGGGATGCCCGGTGTGCCCGTGAGTGTCGAACTGGACGGCACCACACGGTTCGCTCTGGTGCTACAAGATGCCGGCGGAGGGATTGTGGAGCACGTCGATTTCAACCAGGCGGACTGGGCAGATGCGCGGGTAACCATGGAGAACGGAGAGACGGTCTGGCTGGGAGACATGCCAATTGGCCCGCTGCACAAGCCACCGACCACCGCGGTCCCTTTTTCTTTCGTCTATCAAGGCCGGCATTCGCGGGACTTTCTCAGTGATTGGGAACGTACCTATTCGGTGCGCGACTTGGATCACCATCGTCGTGAGCTGACACTTCAGTATCGCGATCCAGAGACTGGTTTGGAGGTGCGCTGTGTTGCCATCGAGTACCTCAAGTTTCCAGTTGTCGAGTGGAAACTGTTGTTCAAGAATGCCAGTCAGAAATCGACTCCTATCATCGAGAAAATTCTGCCTTTGGATCTTCGTCATGAACGCGACAACGAGGGAGAGTTCATCTTGTATCACAGCAACGGGAGCCCACATTCCCTGGTCAAGATGTCTGACCCGACCGATTATGCGCCGCGTGAAACACGACTGGGAACGCAGTCGGTTCATCGGCTTTCCTCCAAAATTGGGTTGCCGGCCAGTCACGACCTGCCGTTTTTCAACCTGGAAGCCAATGGGCGGGGAGTCATTTTTGCCATCGGTTGGCCAGGTCAGTGGGAGGCCACACTGACACGTGACCAGGGGCAGGGGATTGAGATTCAGGCCGGCCAACAGGGGACGCATTTCAAGTTGCTGCCAGGTGAGGAGGTCCGTACTCCTCTGATCGCGATGTTGCAATGGCAAGGCGGTGACTGGATTCGCGCGCAGAATGTCTGGCGGCGCTGGATGCTGGCCCACAATGTGCCACGCACTGCGGATGGCGCGCTGCCACCACAACAGATCGCTGCCGGGAGTGCAGCTTTCACGATGGAGAGCACCGGAGCCAACGTGGAAAACCAGTTGATGTTTATCAATCGCTACATCCGTGAAGGACTGCAGCTTGATTATTGGTGGATTGACGCGGGGTGGTATGACTACGAGGACTATTGGTTAAACGTCGGTACGTGGCGACCCAACAAAAAACGGTTTCCCAACGGCTTGAGCCCGATTTCTCGGCACCTGCATCAGCACGAAAAGAAGTTGATTTTGTGGTTTTCGCCTGAATGTGTCACGCGGGGCTCGTCGATTGACCGCAACCACCCCGAGTGGTTGTTGAAAGGCGGAGCTGAATGGTGGATGGGGCACGCGTTGATTCAAGGAGAATATCCGGCACACGTGAATGATTCCGGACTGACACTGGTGGAGGATGTGGCAGCGTTTGGCATTGGTAACCCGACCGCGACGGCCATTGGTAGAACGCGACTGGCCGATGGGCAATGGCATTTGGTAACCGCCACAAGGGGGATCGATTCCGCAGCTGGCCGTAGCGAATTGCGTGTCTACATCGATGGTAAACTGGATGCCCGCGCCTTTTCTCCGAATGTGGAGCCGATGACGGCCAACGATTCCTGGGGGGTGGGACGCCAATATCAGACGCGCGGGATCCGCGGCGACATTGATGATGTGCGAATTTTCGATTCGGCACTTTCGCCGCAACAGGTGGCGAATTTGTTTCGCGGTGAGAGCCATGTCACACCTGTTCAGCACTACGATTTCAATGGGGCCTTCGCGGATTCTGCGGGACAACGTGACGGCCAGCATATCGGCACAGGTGGGCCGGTTTATGTCAAAGGACGGTCCGGGACAGCGGGTGATCAGTCTTTGCGGTTTAACAATGATTACGGTGTCAAGATTCCCAACCAGGTTCCCAACGATTTCACACTCTCCTGTTGGGTGCGGATGGACGCACCGCAGCCACCGCCTTATGGGCGTGGCGATTTTCGACTGGTCAACTTCGGTGACCCCGAGGCAGCGCGGGGTATGACGAACTATGTCGACGAGCAGATCAGGGAACAGGGCGTTGACCTCTATCGGCATGACGGGATTCCGCCGTTGCAGTACTGGCGTGCTAACGATGCCCCGGACCGCGAAGGGATCAGTGAGATCAAGCACATTCAAGGATTGCTCGGTTATTGGGATGAACTGCGCCGGCGGCACCCGATGTTACGGATCGATATCTGCTCTGGCGGCGGTAGCCGGAATGAGCTGGAGGCTTTACGTCGAGCCGTACCGTTGTGGAGAAGTGATTACGCTTATGAAACGACAGGCATGCAGACGCTTACCTACGGGATGTCGTTCTGGATTCCTTACTTCGGAACGGGAATGAATACGTCTGATGCGTATACCTGCCGCAGCCAAATGGCGCCGGCGAACACGCTCATTTGGGATGTGCGCAATCCGGAGCTCGACTACGCGGCGTGTCGGAAACGACTGGCCGAGCGGCGTCAGGTGATTCCCTGTTATGAGGGTGATTTTTATCCCCTGACGGCGCATCGTACCGAAAACGATGTCTGGATGGCCTGGCAGTTTGATCGGCCAGAATCGGGAGGAGGCGTCGTTCAGGCCTTCCGTCGTCCCAATAGTTCCGTCACCTCTATGCAACTTCGGCTCCGCGGATTGGAGCCACGGGCGCGCTATCGGATACAAGATGTCGATCGACCGGAGTCGTCCGAAATGACAGGAGCTGCGCTCGCTGGCGAGGGGTTGTTGATCACGCTCAAGCAGCGGCGATCGGCAGCGTTAATCACTTATCAGCGCATCGAATAAGATGTCTCGGCCCACGTCGGGTGATAAGCGGTCTGGCCTCACCTACTTTTCCAGGATAAATCCGTCGTGGATTTCTCGGAAACTCCTGCGTAACGTGGTAGCCTGGTCAAATTTGCCGTTGCCGCGGCCGCGCAGCAGGGAGATGCTGTGGTGCCGGTAGTTTGCCGTGACCAGGTCAAGCAGACCATCGCCATTGGTATCGAACGTGACGACGCCATAATTTCCCAGCGCCGTTGGGTAGTCGGTCCGCGCTGCAAAGCGTCCGCGTCCGTTGTTGAGAAAGACACTCACAAAATCTTCGGTCCAATGGGTCACGGCAAAATCCAAGTCGTCGTCGCGGTCGAAGTCGCCAACCGCGAAGAAAACGCAATGTTTGCCTCCTTCCATCAGGCGTTCTCTTCCAAATGTGCCATCACCCCGGCCTGGAAAGAGTGAGATCGTGGAGGACGACCAGTTGGCACAGAGGATGTCGAGATTTCCGTCACCAGTGAAGTCACGGGCACGAACGTCATTGATACGGAAGCCCGAGGTGGTGACGACACGTCTTTTCAACGCCTTCAGTTGCTTGAAAATAGACGCACCCGGACTCAACCAGAACGACACCGTTCGCCCCAATTCATTCGGTATGAGCACGTCCAGGAAGCCGTCGCCGTTGAGGTCGGCGGTATCGATATAGTAGGCGGAAATGCCTGCGTTGACGGTGACTGGTTTGGAGAATTTCCAGCGCCCTTGGCCACGGCGCAGATAGAGTCTGCCAGTCTTGGTGTCGCCGCTGCGACCCGTTCCGCGCGCTGTGTAGAGCAGATCGAGCAGACCGTCCTGGTCGAGGTCAGCCAGGGCGATACCCTTGGCAGCACTCTCGGTGGAAAAACGCGTCATCGCCTGGAAACGACCGTTTCCCTGGTTGCGCAGCAGCAGCACGAATTTGCCTCGACATCCGACGGCTAAATCGAGTCGTCCATCGTCGTCCAGATCGGCACTTGCGAAGTTGTAACTTCCGGCGACGAAGCCTCTGCCTTGCGCTGGTCGCAGTGGTGTGATGGCAAGATGTTCAAAGTTTCCGCGTCCGTCACCGCGTTCGAGGGTGACTAGTCCGAGGTCGTGAAAACCGATAGCCAGATCTTGTTGGCCATTGCCCGTGAAGTCCGCCGCGAGCAGTTTGTAAGGTCCCCCCAACCGAGGCAGTGGGTCCTCTGCCTGTAATAGTGTTGTGGTGTAGCAGCTTACCAGTAGCAGGCAGATACGAGATTTGAGGTCGTACATCGAGAAGCTCCCAGAGAGTCAACTTCAATAGCGTAACTACGGCAGCGCGATGCTGGCAGTCGGTCCAGACGATGATCGACCCACCGTTTGTTCCTGGCTATGGTTGTTTGCCACGGCCGTAGGCTACTCGCAAGAAGGCGATCAGGTCCGCCACGTCCTGGGGCCCCAGTTGTTCATGCAGGTTCGCAGGCATTAACGAGACGGCTGAAGCGCGGAGGAATTCCAGATCCCGGCGGAGCAGCGTCTCGGTGGCATTTTTTTCTTTCCGCAGTGTGATACTTGTTGGCGACTCGGAAGCCAGTATCCCGGTGAACGATCGGCCGTCCTCGGTGATTGCCGTATAGCTGCGATACTCGGGTTCAATTCGGCCGCTAGGATCGAGCAAGTCGAGCAAAATGGTCTCGTCGGGTCGGTTAATTGTTGAACCGAGTCGCGGGCCGACCGCATGGCCTGCTGCTTTGAGTTGATGGCAGGTCAGGCAGTGTTTGGTAAACAGTCGCTCTCCGCGTTCCAGGTTGCGTGGGTTTTGTAATGCACGCTGGTAGGTATCGATTCGCCGTTGTAGTTCGGCATCCGCGGTTGCGTTAACCAGCAGGGCTTGTGCGCGTGTCGCGAGTTGTTTGTCCGGGTGGGTAAGGAGCAACTCGCGTTCGATTGCGTTGAGTTCCGTGCCACGTACCACTTCTTGTTCTAACGCGTTGAGTAATGCGGCGAGTCGATTGCTGCGGGCAAAGATCGTCCTCAACGTGATGGTCCGCAGTTCAGGTGTGAAACCTGGCCACTTCTCCAGTAACAACCCAGCGACTCGATCATCACTGGAAGCTCCCAGAGCGGTCACTGCCGCACGTTGTAGTTCCAGTGGTTGACGGAATTCCAGCAACCGATCGGCCAGAGGTGACAGCTGGTCGAAGGGCGCGCTGGCCATGACGTGGATTGCCTGGTGCCGCTCGGCTAGCGAGGCATGTTCGTCCAGGGCCCGGGCTGAGGATGCTGCAAAGATGGCTTTCAGTTGCTCCAGGTTGGCCAGCGGTAAATGGGCTGCCAGCTGGGTAGCCGGTTCGCGTACCTTGTCTATCTGGCTGGTGAGTAATCGGGTCAGAGATGCCCAACCATCTTCCGCACGCGGTACGGGCTGTTTGCCACGGGTAATGCCCTTCACAAAGCCAGCGAGTACGAGCGACTGCGAGGTGTTGTCCCGGGTGGCCAGCAGCGCCAAGGCACGTGACATCGCGGGGCCGTCTCGCTGCGCAGCAATCGTGACTGCCAATGGTTCCAGGAGCCTGCGGGCGCCAGGGCTGGGAAGCGACGACTGCAAGAGTCGCAGCAGGAGGCCACTGGAACGGTCGCTGGCGGAACTGAGGATGGCGGCTTCCATCCAGCGTTCCTCGCCGTGTTTCTGGGCCAGTGTTGCCAGCGTTTCAAGACTTTCCTGGACGGGAGCTTCGCCCACGGTCATGGCCAGTTGCAAGCGTACCGATGGGTCGGTGTCCCCGTGCATATTGTGGATACCAGCCACGAGTTGTTCGTCTTGATCAAGCCAGGGTTCGGCGAGTCGCAACGCGTGCAGGCGAACCGTGTAATCCGTGTGCTGGAGGGCGGCTGTGATGTCGGCTGGAGTAAGCCGGCCCAGGCCAGCCAGCGCGTACAAGGCGTGCAGGCAGGCTTGCGGTGAAACATCAGCACGTAACTGTTGGGATAGCAGCGGTGCGACGGAGGTATCCTGGCGCTCGACGAGCAGGCGCTGCGCGGTAAGACGTCGCCAGAGGCTCGCGTCCGCTGTTGCGCTGACCAGTTGCTGACCGGTTAATTGAGAGAAATCGACCCACGTGCGGGGAGGCTGGTGGGTTGGTAGCAGCCGCCAAATACGACCGTGTTGACTGCCGCGTTCGAGGCCGTATTGCTGTTGCAGAAAACGTGGAATTGCGGAGTAGTCTTCGATGATTTCCCGGTACATATCCACAATGTAGAGTGCACCCTCGGGCCCCACACGCAAGTTCATCGGGCGAAACCATTGGTCGGTGGAGGCGAGAAATTCAGACTCCTGTTCGTTTGTGGCCCGTTGTCCCTGGTATCCCGCGCCGCTCCGCTGCAGGATGCAGCGATGGACGATATTCAAGGATGGTTCACAATAAAAGAGGTTGCCCTGGTAAGCCGCAGGAAACAGTCTGTCTCCGTAGAATTCGTTACTGCATCCCCCGGAGAAGAAATTACTGTTGGTTTCACGGGCTCCATAGAATTTGACCCAGGCGGGGTCCTGTTGCCGCTTGACTCTCCAGGGATGTGGTTGACTGATACGGAAGCCGCGGTTGTAGCTCACGGCAGAGCAGGTCGTCTCGGGCGTGGCGACGTAGGGATTGCGAGCCAGATAGCGGTGTGGCAGTGGTAATGCGTAGGTTGCCGGGCGGCCACCTGTGGAGGGAAAGCGATCCCCGGCATCGTTGATCGTCAATCCGAACGTGCCGACGCGTCCTGTGACCGGCTCGATGGCGGAACCGTCGGCCTTGATGCGAAAATCGGTATTCCCCAGCTCGACTGATTGAGCGAGTCCCGGCCCTTGGATTGTGCCGCCGGTTCCACCACCGCCGATGTAGATCCAATTATCGAGCCCCCAGCGTGGGTTGTTGATCCCGCGTTCGAGAACACGGGTGCGAAAACCGGTAAACAGGGTTTCCCGTATTTCTGGCCTGCCGTCGCCGTCCCGGTCGGCGAGGTACAGAATGTGGGGCGCACACAACACGATGACACCTTCCCGCGCGGGCAAGACACCGTAGCAAGGTGGCAGGTCATCGGCCCAGACGGTGGCCTTGTCCATGATTCCATCCCCGTCCGAGTCGGTCAGCAACTTGACGACGCCAAACTGACGCCGGGCAGCTTCTTCGGCGATTTTTCCCCCGCGTAATTCCCAGCGGATCCGGCGGACCTGCTTGTCGAGTACTCCAGTCTTGTTCAACTCGGTAACATCCAGGTGTCCTTCAATGTTGTAGCCATGCAACTCACATACGAAGATGCGATTGCGCTCGTCGAACGCCAGGCACGAAGGTTCTCGAATCAGTGGTTCACTGGCGACCAATTCGATACGAAAGCCCTTGGGCAACTGGATTCTGGCGGCGCTTTCGCTGGGAGACAGGGGTTGTGGCGCGTCGTCAGCGGGCTGGATCGAAGACCGCGGTGGGGCAGCGATACCGAGTGTGTACGTGAAGGCACTGATGAGCAGCAGAGCAGTGAAACGCCGGTTCGTTTGGCTGTGCATCGTTCCTGCCGACAAGAAGGGAAGCTGAGTACGGGCACGCGGAGGTGGCTGCGATTCTACGCCGCGTCTTGCCATGCTGCAAAGAACGCGGGCCTGATTCTGGGGAGAGCTGCCGTAACCATCACCGCTGGCGGCGACTGAGTACAGGTCGCGCGAATGCCGTTGCCAGCAGCTGACCAGGCAGAATGCCCACACAGGGCCCTCTACGATTCTCCCTTTTTGATCGCCGGTACTCTATGATGACTGAACATACGTCAGCGAAATTCGTGCAAGTCCGTCGTTGGCCAAGGCACGTGTTGTGCTCGGGGCTGGTGGTCAGGTGGGTTCGAAACAACGTAGCGATCTGGAGCTTTGCCAGGGTTCCCGCGGGACTGGAGAGTCAACCAGCACGGATCGCGAACGTTGCGGGTGGTTGCAGGCAACGGCAGGCTGCGCAGCACTTTCCGCAAAGGTGTGAGGGAGAGGATGAAATGAGGCGAATGTTGTGTATCGTGGCTCTGGGGATTGGCTGGGTCGGGTCCGCGCTGGCGGTCGAACAGCACCCTCATAAACAGCGCCCTAATATTGTCTACATCATGGCGGACGAACTGGGTTACTACGAGTTGTCCTGTTTGGGGCATCCCCACATTCAGACCCCGTCCATCGACCGCATGGCGCGGGAGGGAATGCGTTTCACCCAGGCCTTGGCCGGTTCTTCGGTTTGTGCGCCAACTCGCTGTTGCTTGATGACCGGGAAACACAGTGGCCACACTTCGGTCCGTTCTAATGGTGGTGGCACTCCGTTGCGTGCCGAAGAGCTGACCGTGGCCTCGATTCTCAAACAGGTGGGCTATGCCACAGGCGGCTTTGGCAAATGGGGATGCGGTGGCCGTGGCTCGACGGGCGTACCAGAGAAGCATGGATTTGACGTGTTCTTTGGTTATTACGACCAGGTGCACGCGCACAGTTACTATCCTCCCTACCTGGTTCGCAACAGCATGGAAGTACCGCTGCCGGGAAATCAGGGTGGCAGCCTGGGGAAGGTTTACTCGCATTACCAAATTATCCGTGGCGCCATGGATTTTATCCGTGAGAACAAGGATCGTCCTTTCTTCTGCTACCTGCCGATTACTCCACCCCACGGCATTTTTGATATTCCCGATTCGGATCCAGCATGGCATCGCTATCGGGACCAGCCGTGGCCTGAACCGGCCCGGCGTTATGCGGCCATGGTGACGATGGTGGACCGCCAGGTTGGGGCCTTGCTGGAATTGTTGCGCAGCCTGGAGCTGGACCAAAAGACGATTGTCTTTTTTTGCGGCGACAATGGTGGCAACGACTATTTTCGTGATGCCCAACACCCACGCGGTTTTCATGCAGCGAATGTGAACCCGGCCACCGGTGTTGAATTTCGAGGCAAGAAGGGGAATCTTTACGAAGGCGGGTTGCGCATTCCGATGGTCGTCCGCTGGCCTGAAAAGGTGAAACCGCAGAGCGTCAGCAAGCAGCTCTGGTATTTTCCCGATGTACTGCCGACGCTTGCCGAGCTGGCTGGTACAGAGGCTCCTGCGGATGTGGACGGCCTCTCGATTGTCCCTACGTTGCTCGGTCCGCAGGTGGCGGGCCGCGAACAGCCACAGCACGACTATTTGTATTGGGAACTGGCGGGCCAGACTGCGGTCCGGTCGCAAAACTGGAAGGCGATCCAGCCCGGACGAAAACGCGACTGGGAGTTGTATGACCTGGCGGCAGATCCCAGTGAGCGGAACAATCTGGCAGCCGCAGAGCCGGACAGATTGAAGCAACTCAAACTGCTTGCCAGGCAGGCGCACGAACCCGTCAGGGAAGGTGTGTTTGTCGATCGTGCGATCCATGAGAAAGATCGTCTTGCCAAGTTCGGTGGACGCCGCCGGCCGAGAACGCGGCGCAAAGTGCATGCGTTGCCCAAGCAGGGGCTGCTGGCAAACCAGGACTGGAAGATTGTCCGTTCCAGCAGTGAGTCTCGATTCAACAAGAGATTGGCGCTCCACGCGATCGATGGAAACCCTCGTACCCATTGGCACACGGAGTTTCAGACGCAGCTGGCGCAGCATCCCCATGAACTGGTCATCGATTTAGGTCGCGTCAGATCGATCCAGGGTTTTCGCTATCTGGCGCGGCAGGACGGTGGCTGGAATGGAGCGGTCGCCCGCTGTGAGTTTTCTGTAGCAACGGTTGCTGGGGAATTTGCGCAGCCGCTCGCGAAGGTAGAATTCAAGAAAACCAGGTCGCCACAGGAAGTGAAATGCAAGACGGTCCAAGCCAGGTATGTGCGTGTGCGTGTGCTATCCGAGGTCAACGGTGGCCCTTGGGCTTCGATTGCCGAGTTGGGAGTGGTGGGCAAGTAGCCCGGTGTCCTGGCTGGAATCAGGAGCGTGCAGCTGGGCTCAACGGAAGCGGAAGTGATACGCATGGTGGATCGCGAGCAGATTACTACGGACTGGGGGGCCCGTGGCTTCAGTTGCGAGCTCTGGACGGATCGCCCCGGCCAACGCTGGGAAGATTTTGTGCATCCGACCGACGAGCTGGTCCTGGTACTGGAAGGTGAGATGGAGTTTGAAATCGAGGGGCAGCTGCATCACCCACCTGCTGGTGATACGTTATTGATCCCCGCAGGCGCGGTTCATTCCGCCCGTAACATCGGTACAACGAGCGCACGATGGCTGTATGGTTATCGACAGGCATAAGCCCTTGCGGCAGGCAAATACAACTCAGGGTCTAAAGGATGTCTACTTCGCGACGCACGCTATTGGCCGCTGCGGCAGGTTTCCCTCTGGCACAGACGGTTCTACCCGCCAACGCGCCCGCGACGCTGCGTTACGATCTGGGACTCACGGTGATTCACGAGGGGTGGGATGGCAACAAGTGTTACGTGCATTCGCGCGCCGGTGCGATTCCTCCTTTTACCGGTGGTAATCAATCCCGTTTCCCGATCGTCGTGATGACGACGCAAAAACACTTCGTCCGCGGCAATGATATTTTTGATGGCTTGGAGGACTTTCGCAGTTCCGATCTCGGCAGGTCGTGGCAGGGACCGGTGCCACACGCTGGTCTTCAGCGACGCCGGATGGGCCCTGGAATCGAGGTGGCGCCTTGCGATTTCACGCCGCAATGGCATGCTGCGACAGCCCGTTTGTTGGGCACAGGAAAGACGTTCTGGTACAAGGACAATAAACAGTACAGAGACTCGCCGAGTGACCCGATTTATGCGGTTTACGATCCGCGGCGGCGCACGTGGTCTGCCTGGCAGCCGATCAAGTTGCCCGCACTGCCACAATTCAAGAATTGTAGCGCCGGCTGTACGCAGCGGTTTGACCTGCCCAGTGGCGATGTCCTGTTGCCGGTCTATTTTCGCCCGCAGCCGGCCAATACGGATCATCGCGTGACCGTATTGCGCTGCGGTTTCGACGGCCAGACGCTACGTTATCTGCAACATGGCGACGAGCTGGAGCTGGAACAGAAGCAGGGGGACGGACTTTCGGAGCCGTCGTTGACCCGCTTGCAAGGTCGGTTCTATTTAACCTTGCGCACGGTCGCCCGGGCTTATGTGACGACCAGTGAGGACGGTTTGCATTATGAACCCCTGCGTCCCTGGCGATTTGATGATGGCCAGGAACTGGGAAGCTATAACACACAGCAGCATTGGGTCACACATTCGGAGGGCTTGTTCCTGGTCTACACACGCCGTGGGGTGAACAACGATCACGTATTTCGGCACCGTGCGCCGTTGTTGATGGCCCGGGTTGATCCGCAGAAGCTGGTGGTGCTGCGCGACACCGAGCAAGTCATCGTGCCCGAAACCGGGACGCGAATGGGGAATTTTGGGGTAGTGCACATCAGTCCGTTGGAGACCTGGGTAATTACGACCGAGTGGATGCAACAGCCGCCACCGGGCGGGTTTGAGAAGTATGGCAGCAACAACCGAATTTTTTGTGCGAAAATCAAATGGAACCGTGTGAACCGGTCGTAAGGTGCGGCCTGGTGCGCGTTGCCAAACGCCAGGAGCGTGCGTGTCACTTGACGCGTCGCGTCTGGTGAAGTGGACTGGTGAAGTGGACTGGTGACAGCTCGCAGAGCGCTGGTTGCACGGGCTGTGGGTTCGATGTTGACGTGGAAAGGAATGTGATGGCAGTACGTACAATGGCCGCTTTGGCATTCGTGGTGATGGGGTTGTCGGTTGGTGCGGTGGCTGCCGACCCGCCGCAGCGGGTTCCCCGCACAGTGTTTAATGACGATGCACAAGTCTTGCGCGAGGCACCTGGAGAAAATCCGGCTCCTTTCATCAAGGCGTGGCTTGATCGGGAGTCGGCGGCGGTTCCCTTTTCGACCTTTGTCTTTCTGGCGAGCACGCCAGATATCTGCTTTTACAACACGAAAGCAGGAGAAGAGTATGGGGCTCGGCGAAAAAAGGACGACTATCTTTACGTCCGCGCTATGCGGGCACTCAAGCGACAGGGTACCGATGCACTGCGGCTGGTGACCGAGCATATGCAGGCCAAGGGCAAAGAGGTACTGGCCGCTATTCGCATGAGTGATACGCATCACCGCCGGCTCAATGTGTACGACGAACTCTGTCCCCAATTTGCGATCGATCATCCCGAGTACGTGATCAAGCAGCCTGATGGCCGCACCAACGAGACAGCGTTGGACTATTCCATCGAAGCCGTCCGCGATCACCGTATGGGAATCATGGCGGAGATCATCCATGACTACCCGGTCGACGGCCTGGAGTTGAACTTTGTCCGTTGGGCCAAGCATTTTCCGCGCGACCAGGGACGTCAGAAGGCCCCGGTCATGACGCGTTATGTGGAACGCATTCGCAAGATGATGGATTCCGCAGGCCGTACTCGAAAAAATGGGAAGCGGCTGACGTTAGGTGTCCGTGTGCCCGAATCCCTGCACGCTTGCTGGCTGGCTGGCGTCGATATTGAAACGTGGGTCAAACGCGGCTGGATCGATTTTGTGGTGGTTTCGACCTGGAACAACACCGATCCACAACTACGGGTGGATGAATTCGCGAAGTTTACCCGCCCAGCGGGTGTCGACACCATTGTGACCATGGGAAATATGATCGGTGCTATGACCGCTGGACCGCCGGTCCCAGTGGACCGGGGAGTCGCCAAATCCGGAAAGCATGCCGCTGGTTATGTCAGCATGCTACTCAATACAGAGGAAGCCCGTGGGGCGGCAGCCAATTTTTACACCTATGGCGCGGATAGTATTTCGTTCTGGAATGTGGGTATCCATTTTGGTCGCGAAGTCACCGCTACGCCCCAGCAGCGTCGCAGGATTGAAGAATGGACGCACGCGGTCGGCAGCCCGGAACGCGTCTGGGAAGGAACTCGGACCTACCGTTTTCTGCCGATGGGCAAGGGCATTTCGTCACGGAAACCACCGGTCAGGAATTATCCCTGGTACGACGAGGGTGCGAGTCCTCTGGGGCATAAAAACAGCCCCACGCTCTTGTTTTCCGCGGACAACACAGGCAAGCGGCTCATTTTGCCATTTCGCATGGCGGACGGGCGCCACGGAGAATCGCTGACGGGACGTATGACATTTTGGATTTACCACCTGGAAGAGAACGACAAGCTGGCGATCGACATCAATGGCAAGCCGATTGCCGAACGCCACCTGAAACGGTTTCCGGCGGGATCACGCCGGAGCGGATTACCCGGGACGCGGTTTGAACTGAAGCTCGAGAATTGCCCTCCGCTGCGTGGCGACAACCAGCTCGGAGTGGTTCTGAAAACGAAAGCGGTTCGCGCCCATGTGCCTTTCCTGGAAGAACTCGAAGTCACGGTGGCTGCGGATCGGAAACGGACTACGGCCGGCCCGCAGGGCGTGAAGATCTATATTGCTGTCGACAGTGAAGGACCGACCGGTGTCAACGAGTACTGGGCACGCAATCTCAAGCCAGGAGATCCGAAAGCACGGCGTTACCGTGAGCTGATGACGGATGATGTCAATGCAGCGGTGGCCGGTAGCTTCGCTGCCGGGGCGACCGAAGTGTATGTCAAAGACGATGGATTTCGAGACAAGAATCTGATTGCCGATCGTCTCGATCCACGCGCGGTCTTGTTGCCCGGTGGCGGTGGCCTGTTGCACGGGTTGGACGATACTTTTCAAGGGGTGATGCTCGTCGGTTTGCACGCGATGGAAGGCGCCGCGGATGGGGTCTTAGCGCACACCTGGTCCAGCGGCCGCCGTCGCCGTTACTGGTTCAATGAACGCGAGGGAGGAGAGGTGGCGGCCTATGCGATTGTCGCTGGCCACGACCATCGCGTGCCGATCATTATGGTGACTGGTTGTTCTGGCGTATGCCGTGAAACGCGTGAGTTACTCGGGCCAGCCGTGGTCGGCGTTTCGGTGAAACGGCGTCTCCAGGATGGCAGTGTCGAGCTCGATAGCCCGGAAACCACACGTCGTACGATCGCGGCCGGGGCGCGCCACGCCCTGACGCAGATCACACAGTACCGCCCCTATCAGGTCAAGTTTCCCCTGCGCGTGCGGCTGCAACTCAAGAACCGCGAAGTGACTGATGGCTATGAGAAATGGCGGCACGCCAATAAACCGGATTGGCCCGGCAAGCGCGCTGGCCCCAATACCCTTGAGGCAATCTTGAAGACCACGAAACATATTATTTTGTAGTCCCAGACCGACGGTTGCCTGTACTTGTTACCTTGCGGGCTGGCGTGCCGCCAGCTTCGAGACCTCCCAGACCGGAGATCCTCATGGTTAAGATCTTGACGAAGTGGTGTTTGCTGCTGCCCTTGCAGGGTGCACTGCTGTCGGCTGTTGTAGCGGGTCCGCCCGCCGTGACGCGGATTGTGATTCGCGGAGCAGAGCAGGTTACGGACGGCTGGGTGCGTACCGATGGAACGACTTCGTTTACTGCGCCAACGCTCGCTGGGCACGGACGGCCCTGGTCTGCCTATGACCACATCCTGATGCGTTTTGACCTGCAGTCTGTCCATGCCCTGCAGCATGGTCGCGTACGAAAAGCAGTCCTGCGTTTGCACGTCCTGGAAGCCAGGAATCCTCAGCGCAAAGTGACTCAGGTGGCACCCGCGATGACGCATTGGAATACCTGCGCGACGGTCTCCTCGCCACTGGGTGACAAGAGTGGCTGGCCGCAGCGCGCCGGTCATGCCAACGTCCAGTACACGATGCGTTCGGAACTCCAGACCGGGAAGGTTATTTGCCAGCCCGGGAAGATTGACTTCGAGATTACCGAAGTGGTTCGCCGTTGGCTCTATCGTGGCATGCCGAATTACGGCCTGATGGTGTCGACAAGTCCGGCCATTTTTGGAAAACCTGACCAGGGAAGCTGGTCTTTGTTGTGCGCGGCATCGGAAGCCAAGGAGGGAACGAGACCCGCGCTGATCATTGATATGGAAGGCGTGCCGCCTTCGCCGGACGAAGTGGCAAGTCGCGCATTGGCACTTTATCCGTCGGCCGCATTACCGCCCATCAAAGATCCGTATTACATGGTTTACTACAATGCGGGAAGTCGCGTGCAATGGCGACAATTACCCACGATCAATATGACGACCTACAGCGGGCAAGGCGCCTGGTTAGCACCACGGGGTGTCGCGAATCTGACCTGGGCAGAAGGTGGTCCCATCGATTGGCTGCCGGACCGGACGGCCTACCAGAACTATTACACCAATGTTGCCCAGGCAAACACGATTGGTTTTTGTGGCCACGAGTCCAACTTGCAGGGTGCTCAGCTGGGCTGGCTGGTGGATGCCTTTCGTGCTGCGGAACGTAAGTTTCCTGAGCGACTTTCTGCCTATTACTACCGTGGTGAGTCCAAGATGGCCGAGGCTGCCGGCCAGAAACACATCGACTTGTTGATTCAAGAGGGATATACCAGCACCCACAAGCAGTTTCCATTACGGGGCTTTGCGATCAGCCTGGAAGGGATCAAAAAGCGTATCGACACGGCGCGCGCGTTTGGTGCAATCGAGCGGCATGTCGTAATGCTGGGGCACATCTGTCGTCCCGAGGATTATCATCCCGGCCACGCGCTGACTCCCGAAAACCTCGACACGTTGATCGGTGAACTGCGTCGTTACGCGCCGGAAATGCCGGGCATTGGATTTTATGGCGCTAATGGCCAGAAACTGGCCTTGGATTGTGACCGGCTGGCACATAAGCATTTCGTTAAACCGGCGCCTGAAGTGGTTATTCTGGAGCCTCAATTTGAGGCGACGCTGGCAACTGCGCACGTAGTAATTCGTGTTGAGGCGACTGCCAAGAGTAATCGAGAGATTGCCCTATACCGGTGGTTTATCGACAATCGGTTAGTGGCGGAGACCGACCGGCCCGCATACGTGTGGGATTTGCGTGGCGAACATCCGGGACAGCACTGGATCACGGTGCACGCAGTTGATAACGGTTTTCATCGAAGCGCAACGCAGATCCCGGTGCGCGTCGCACCTGTCCAGCGTAGGGAACCAGGAAAAGCTGGGGCATGAAAAGCTGGCGTACCATGACGGCGGGATCTGTGGTACGTCTGTGCCGTCCGTTCCAACGTGGCAGTTGCGCCAGTTGCTGCCTGCTGGTCGGACTGCTACTGCTATCACCGGGGCGACCGCTTTCCGCGGTGAGCCCGGTATTGCGTCTCCGACTCGTTGTCACCACACCACTCCCCTTTGAGAACACACCGCTCGACCCCGATATCGATTTTGCCGCCTGGATTCGGCGGGCGGGCGTGGCTGCGGACCTCGATCCCAATTCGATCAAGGTGATCAATCTGGCGACCGGAAAATCGGTTCCCGTGGCATTATCTGAAGCGTTTGCCTATGGCAGTCGTGGCCGTTTGCAGTGGGTCGTTGCTGCACCGCAGCACCATGAGTTTGAGATTCGGTTTGGCGTTACGAGGCAGCGGTCGAACCTGCGTCCGCAACGTTACACGCCACCGATCGGGGTCGGTGATTTGTTGCGTTACAACGCGGGGAAACCAGCACCGATTACACTCTTTCAGTCGATGGGGTTGCACGATGTCACGGGTGATGGACGTGTCGATCTGGTCGGAACCTGGAACTATTTTTATCGCCCGGGCGCACCCACTGGCGGTGTGGTCTTCTATCCCGCACAGAAGTCTCCAGGGCGCTGGCATTTTGGTGACTTGCGGCGGGTACGTTATCAGGCAGGCACCGAGCTGCGGGACTTTTCCAGCCACTATAACACCACGGCCTGGGCCGATTTCAATCGTGATGGACGGGTTGATTTTGTCTACGCGCGGCCCGGAGCGGATGCGGTTCAATTTTATCTCGACAGTGGAGAGACGGGCCCGCGTGGACAGCCGAGTTACCGTGCCAGTGATGCGGTTCCTGTCGTCGGGTACGACCCGATTCGGGCGGTCGATTTGGATGGCGATGGAGCCCTCGATCTGGTAGTCGAGGGGCAGTACATCCGTAATCGCGGTGTAGGGTGGCCATTTCAACCCGACACGCTGGTGAAGCTCGACGTGGAGCGGGGGAGCTGCTTCTCTGATTTGGATGGGGATGGCAGACCTGATGCGGTTGGTCTGGAGAAATCATCGCTGCTGGGTGGAAACCGGCTGGTTTGGCGTCGCAACCAGGGCGGGCATCCACCAGGATTTTCTGTGGCGCAGCGGCTACCTGGAGTGGTTCGTGATGACTGCACGATGGTCGCTGCTGCTCAGGTCGGCAACCAGCAGTTGTTACTGGTGCAGTCACAGTTTCAACAGATCCATATCTATCGATTAGTGACGCACACACCTCCACGATTTGAGTATCGTGGTCGGGCGGAGTCGATGTCTGCCGTTCTGGCCTTGGGTGACCAGGCGTGGCCCTGCCTGTGCGACTGGGATGACGACGGTGACCCGGACTTGTTGATTGGCGATGGCTACGGGCGTCCGCGGATCCTTCGCAACGATGGCAGCGGTCTGCGGCCGATGTTCGCCGAGGCCCAGCGATTGGTCGCCGATGGCGCGCCGATTCAGTTGGTACGTCACGAATTATTGGGGCCGCCCCAGAGCGGCCATAACATGGGCTATTCCTATCCCACGTTGATCGATTGGGACGGGGATGGATTGCGTGACCTGATGTTGCCGAATGAAACGAACCGATTATTCTGGTATCGCAACATCGGGACCCCCCAGCATCCCGTGTTTGGGCAGCGACGCCAGTTGCGTTGTGCAGGGTTTCCCGATTCTGTCGAGGTGCGCGAGCGGTCACAGCGACGGGCCAGTGACCCGAAATCGAACAACGGTGTTTATCCGCTGGAACCCGAGCGGCCCTTTTATTGGCGGACCGGCGCCGGGTTCGCAGATTTTAATGGTGATGGTCTGATTGATCTGGTCACACTGGATGGGTTTCGACGGCAGGCGGTGTTGTTTGTCCAGGAACGTGGGCCAGACCGGACTTTGCGATTGCGTCGAGAGGGGACGTTGGAACTGTCCGATGGCCGCCCTCTGGATGATCGCGTGGTTGAGCGGGGAGCCCATTGGACGGAGTCGTTCAGGGCGGTGGACTGGGACCGGGACGGTTTGCAGGATTTGATCTACAGCGTGGCCGGATCGCATCATGGTACGTTGGACGGTGGTAGTATTTACCTGCTTCGTAACTGCGGCACGCGCGTGCGGCCGGTATTTGCCAGTCCGCAAACCCTGCGCTGTTTTGGCGAACCCATTCGTATTACGAATCACGGCCCGCATCCCTGGCCCGGTGACTTCAACGGAGACGGTGCCCCGGATCTGGTTGCCTGTGTGGAGTGGAGTGTTTATCCCTACTATTGCCACGCAGCGTTGATGATGCCCAAACGGCCCGAGTACACCTTGGAGCTGGTGCGCTAAGTCAGGCGCGTCTGACTGACTGCGTCTACCCTGCCGTCTGCTTGACAGGGGTGTTGGCGGCCAGTATCTACCACAGTTGTCTGGAGGCAAGTTGCCTTGCGTACACCTCTGCCGGTGTTCCCGTTCGCTACCACGAGGAGACAAGGACTGTGAAACAACAAGGATTCTGGTGTCTGTTCTTGTCGCTGGTATTGGTCGTTTCAGGTGCCTTTTGTGAGAGCCGGGAACCGCAACACCTGAATGCCTGGAAACGTATGCCAACGCGTGGTATTTGTGCCCACCGAGGTGCCAGTGATACCCATCCGGAAAATACGATCGCGGCGTTTCGGGAAGCAATTCGTTTGGGTGCCCACATGATCGAGTTTGATGTAGCCCTCACGAGTGACGGCGCGCTGGTATTACTGCACGACGCGACCCTCGATCGGACCACCAATGGTACGGGACCTGTATCGGCGCAGAGTTTGAGCGAACTACAAGAGTTGGATGCGGGTGGTTGGAAAGCGGATTCTTTTCGCGGAGAACGGATTCCGACACTGGCTGCAGCGTTGGCGGTGATGCCCGATAACATCTGGCTCAACGTGCACCTCAAAGGCGGTGCGGAGTTAGCCGAGAAAGTAACGCGCGCGTTGGTCCAGCACGAACGCCTTCACCAGGCTTTTCTGGCCTGTGGTGCGGCCGCGGCGCGTGCCGCAAAACGCGTTAACCAGTCGGTGCTGATCTGTAACATGCAGGATCAGAGGAACTCGCGTAAATATGTTGACGAGACGATCGAGATGCAGGCGGATTTCATCCAGTTGTTTGGGGGTGATTCTGTCGATCCGGCACACACCCGCCTGCTGCGGGCACGGCGCGTTGCCATTAATTTCTGTTGCAGTAATCAGGCAGAGCAAGTCGCTGCCCTGTTTGAGGCGGGTGTCGAGTTTCCGTTGGTCGACCGTTTGAGTGCCATGTTGAAAGTTTCTGACCAGGTGGGTATCGCAAGATTGCGTCCGGTTTACCGCTCGCGATTGAAACGCCCCGGTTTAGCGCGGCCGTCATCGCGTCTACTGCAGGAACACAGGCTCGTCAAAGGAGCTGCACAGCAGGGGCTGGCACTTTCCAGAGAACAGTATTTCACCTCGACCGCGCAGTCGATTTTTCGCTACGACACCCAGTGGCGGCTGTTGCAAGAACAGCCAATTCGCGTTGCCGGTGTCAATCACATTGGCGCGATTGATTACCACGACGGTCATCTGTGGATCGGTATGCTACATGGGCCGGTGAACGGCAAGCATGACCCTCAACTCGATCGTTCCGTGATTGCCAGGATTCGTGCGAGTGACTTGACGGTCATCCAGACCTGGGACATCAGTCACGACGTGACCTGGATCGATCCAGTTTGTTTTGATGGACGCTATCTGTGGGTGGGCGACTTGAGCGATCTGGGAATTCACCGCTATGCCATCGAGGGTGAGAAGTTAGTTCGTCAGGGTGTATTTCGTTACCCGTCCGGAATGCACTTTTCCCAGGGTTTGCGGATTGTCGGTAACAAGCTCTACACGATTCACACGTTTGGTGATCAGGACGGGCTTTTCGAGTTCGATTTGCCAGAGCAACTCACAGAGGAGATCCAGCGACCCACACGCGTCTGGGCCATTGCAGAGAATCGTGCGCACCTGGAAGGCTTCGATTTCCTGCCCGGGAAGCCGCACCATATCTGGCATGCCCAGGGGGCCTATGTTGATCACTACGAGTTGGGCGAATTCAAACGCACCGGTGGCAGCGATCTACCTTGATGCCGGGAGACAGCACTCGATTCCTCTTCTCGCAGTGGTAGCTGCTAGACTTCATCCAGCCGCTGGGTGGCGTCGCCGAATTGCCCCAGCTTGATACCCATTTTGTCCATCATGCTGAGGTACAGTCGGCACATCTGGCGGTCGGATTGCCCCGAGTAATCGAGGTTCTGACCACCTTGAATCTGGCCGCCAGCGCGACCCAGCATGACGACTGGCAGTTGGGACGCATCGTGATGGCCGGTCATCATGCTTGAACAGAGCATCAGCATTGAGTTATCCAGTGCGGTCCGTTCACCTTCCTGGATGGCATCCAGTTTGCCAGCAATGTACGCCATCTGCTCCAGGAAGAATTGGTTCACCTTGAGCCAGTCATCCGTGTCGCTATGGGAGAGCAGGTGGTGGATCATGTAGTCCACACCCAGGTGTGGAAAACGCAGCGTGCCATGGTCATTGTTGAGTTTGAGCGTACACACACGCGTCGTGTCGGTCTGGAAAGCGAGGACCAGGATATCACTCATCAGACGCATGTGCTCGACGATGTCCTGGGGGTAACCGTCGGCGGGGCGTGGGATGTTGGGCTTTGTTAGGGTCGGTCGCCAGCCTTGCAGTTCGCCCCGGTTTCCGGCCCGAGCAATACGCTGTTCGACCTCACGCACTGAATTCAGATATTCGTCCAGTTTTTGCTGATCCAGCCGGCTGATGTTCCGGCGGAAGTCACTGGCATCCGCCAGGACTGCATCCAGTACGCTCTTGTCACCGCGTTGCGCCGAGTCTTTGAAGAGCTGATCGAATGCCAACGCCGGGTAAACTTCCAGCGGCGTGGGAGTCGTGGGGCTGCTCCAGGAAATGTGCGAACTGTAGAGCATCGAGTAGTTCTTGTGTACCGAAGGGTTGGCCTTTTCACAGCCCAGCACCAGACTTGGCAGCTTGGTCCGATGACCGATTTGCTGTGCCACGACCTGGTCGACGCTGGTACCCGATCGGATTGTGCCGCCAGAGGAGAGCGGCGCGCCGGAAAGTAGATTTCCGGTTTGTGAACTATGAATGTTGCCTTTCAGCGCCTCGGCATTGTAGAGGCCACGAATAAATGTCAACTGATCGCGAAAATCATTAAGCGGCGCAAGCACCTTGCCCAGTTCAAGTGCGTTGCCTTCTCCTTTCGCCCACCATTCTTGTTTGTGGAAGCCGCAGCCAGAGAACAAGATGGCCATCCGTGTTGGTGCCGTACTGGCCTCTTTAGCGGCCTTACTTTCGTCCCCCCAGACACGTGAGGATTCCATCCAAGGGAGTGCCATACTTACACCGAGGCCACGTAGCATGGTGCGGCGCGAAAAGTGATGGATCGCCATGTCTCTATCTCCGTAAGACAATACTGTGTCGGTTGGGGGAAGCAGGCTGTTGGTTAATTGACGAGCTGCATTACTCGGGGATCGATTCTCTTCCTCGAATCTTGCGAAACGGGTGGCTGGTCACAATCGCCTCGACGGCGGCGCTGAACCGAAAATCACGCGCTTCCAGTATATCTTGCATATCGGTAAGCAACGACTCATCTGATAACTGGATTTCACGGCCGAGCGCATAGCCCAGCAGTTTACGGCAAAATTGGCGGACGAAGTCATCCCGACGCTGCTCCGTCAGGTAACTGCGTAGCCCTTCCAAGCCCTCGATTCTGGTGCCATTGAACAGCGTGGTGGCTGTGTCCACCGGATCGCTACGCTGGCGTCCCACGGTGTCAAATTGTTCCAGTGCAAAGCCGTAGGGGTCAATCCGTGCATGGCATTTCGCGCAGGCCGCCACACTGCTGTGTTGCTCAATCAACTGTCGCGCGGTCAAGCCATCCGGGACGGACTCGGGGAGCTCTGGAACATTTGCGGGAGGACGTGGCAGGCGTTCTCCCAGCAGTGTTTCATAGATCCAGTTTCCACGAAGGATGGGACTGGTTCGTGAGACGCCCGATTGGCTGCTCAGCAGGGTGGCCATGCCCAATAAACCTCCGCGGCCGCGGGCCCGCATCCCTTCGATGCGCCGCCAGGTGGGGCCCTGGACTCCGTCGATCCCGTAATACTTTGCCAGGGGTTCATTGACAAAGGTGTGGTCCGCATCAAGTAACTCGAGGATCGATCCATCCTGCCGAAACATGTCCTCGAAAAACAACACTGTTTCTTCGTACATCGCGCTGCGGAGTGTGACAAAGTTTGGATACAGTTTTTCGTTTTTCTGCGCTTCTTCGTCGAAGCCACGAAGGTGGAGCCACTGGCAGGCAAAGTGGATGGCTAACCGGCGAATGCGTTCATCAGTAAGCATCCGTCGGGTCTGTGCGAGCAGTTCTCGGTTGTCCGTGAGACGCCCTGCTTGCGCTGCACGGCGGAGAGCTGCATCCGGTCCAGCAGACCAGAGAAAGTAGCTCAGCCGCGTAGCGAGTTCGTAATCGGAGACGGGGCCTGGCTCGGTGCCCGGGCCCGGTTGTTCGCGCTTATAGAGAAAGGCGGGAGACGTCAGCAGGCGGGCCAATGTCAGCCGCACAGCCTCTGGATGTGGGAGCTCGGCCGTGCGCAATTGGCGGTAGAGACTGGCAATCGCTTCCCGTTCTGCCGTGGTCAATGGGCGCCGCCAGGCGCGATCCGCGAAATCCAGCAACGACTGGAGATGAATCGATTCGGTGTTTGCGAGGCGTGTGCGGAAGGCAGCGACACGTGCCTCGACTCCCTTTACCAGTGGTGCCCAGGCCTTGACCAGATCGGGACGATCCTGGGTCGCAAACTCCCGGATCTGTTCAAACGCGACCTGGTAGGCCAACGGTTCTTGACTGACGAATAAGAGTTCATCCCATAACCGATTGAGTTCAGCGATTTGCGCAGGGTCCAACATCAGCCGTTGCAGGTGATGGTCTTCACGGTAAAAGAGGGTCAGCGTGACGACTTCGTCGACGGGGACAATCCGGGAATAACAGAGTGACGCCGGAAACAAGTCTCGGAATGTGGCGAACTGTGCAGCGACTCGCTGCTGGGCCTGGCTACCGGGATAGACAATGATGGGGTGTTCGGGTGCGAGATCACTGGAGGGTGGCTGGGTGGAGACGACCAGCTGGGTGCTACCTTCCTGGCCGTGCTGGGGATCCAGGCGACCGGTGACGATGAGAGTTCGACCGGCCGCGAGTTGGGCCGGAATCTGAAACGCTACCACCTGCGGGGCCTGAACTACGAGATCTGCTGGTTTCACGGCATGGCCCTTGGGGTGCTTGCCAAAGCGGTCGTCGACCCGCACGTCGGGCAGCAGATCGATGCGATCGGGCGTGACCGCGAGCGCGCGAATTTGTCGATACAGTAACGCGTCGGGTGCTTTGTCATTAGCTGGTGGCGCGCCCGTGACCAGCGTCTGGATCTCTTGCGCCAACTTGGCGCGGCGGTCTGCTGGGGAGCTGCGCCAAGTGGCGAGCAGTGAATTTGCCGGGATCACAGCTAGCGGGGGAGCAGTAGAATCGATCTCTGCCACGGGACCCTTGTAGAAGTGCCACGTACCATCGTGCCCATGGCTGTCGGCGTGGGGATTGGCGGCCAGAATGTCTCCCGAGACCTCCGCGGCGAGATTCCAGACACGTTGGGGTGCGCGCGTCTCGGTAATCACGAGCTGGACCTCGGTCAGGTCACAGGCATGGTTCTGGTCCCGTGGGGCGACGAGCAGGGAAACCAGTTCTCCCTTGTTAACCGTGATTGTTTGCGCTGGCAGGGCGGCCGATCCCCGGGTGCCGAAATCACCCTTCGCGAGGGTACCGACCGCACTTCGAGAGCGGTGCTGGACGAACCACTGCTGGCCATTGCCACACTCCGGATGGGCGTCCGCGAGACGGGCTTCGACGCGGACTTCACCGCTGATCGGACTCTGCCAGCCAACGGCGGCAAACAGCGTTGGTGACGGATGCACGTAAACGGATCGTGGGCGAACGATGCCCGGAACACGCACTTCTTGATCGGATGCATTGGCGATCACCGAGGGGGTTGCCGTCGTGCCCCAGCCTTTGACAAAGTCGTAGTCGCCGCCCTTGACCATCTTGCGGGTAAAGTGCCCAGTGACTTGCACCGGCTCGGCGACACGAATCGCCAGATAACCGAGCCATGCCTTGAGTGCCGTGGCGTCAATTTTGTGTTTGGCCGCCAGATCAGTGAGGTCCGGCTGGGGATCGTCTGCTTTGCGGTCGAGGGCTGCCGAAGCCGCTGCCAGGTAGCTCGTCGTGTGGGCCAGCATCTCTTGTTTCAGCTGGAGCAGACGCTCTTGGATTCCGACCACGTGCCGCAGTGCCAGATCGGGGCGGTCTTTACCTGACAGCCGCGGATTTTCCCAGACGGCGAAATCGTGCTGGTTGCCGTCCCCGGCGTCGGTCCCGCTCAAGTAGACCGTGATCGTATCGCCTGCAATCCGATCGGGTAGTTTCAGCTGAAACTCCTGTTGGGGAATGGTGCGCGAGCGGGGCTGCAACCACGCTTTGGGGCCACCGACTCGTTCAATATGACCAATCGAATTGTATGTCCAGAGAGCAGCTTGCCAGCGGGCGACTTGCCTGACGACGTTGACGGCATCTTCTGCCGAACTCGCGTTCCAGGTCGCGCGAATCTGGTCGAGTGCGAGCGAGGGGGTGCTGCGGTTACTGACGGAGAGTACCTTCCATAGTCGCTTGAGATAGCGACTGTTGAGATGACGCTCTCGCGCCACGGCGTCGATGGACTTGCGCCCGGAACGCAGCGCCTCGCGTTCCGCCAGCGTGGCGACGAGATACTGTTCGACCGCGAAACGCCCACCTTGCTTGGTGTCAAATCGGACGGCCTGGCCGGTGGCCGCGGCGCCGTCGCTGGAATCGGTAAAGGGTTGATAGAAGGCGCGGATCTTGGCAATCAGTGCATCGGTACGATCGCGCCGTGTGGTGTGTGGTGAGAAGCCAATTCCCGTGGGCAATAAGACCAGATGGTCGGCCACCTGCTTGGCAGCCAGCAGATACTTCTGGACCAGCGCCGGTGACATTCCCTGTGCGCTGCCGGCGTTGGTGAAGCCTTCGCCAGCGGCACCATCGACGGGAAAGTCTCTGGTTGGATTGAGTGTTTTGATACCGGTCAGGTCGCGAATCGTATAAGCGTATTCGGCGTTGTTCAATCTCCGTAACACGACGGGACCAGGGTCGCCGGCGAGGGCCTTCGCCTGGTGAGTCAGGTACTCACGGACCCAGTTTCGCAATGCGTTACTTTCCTTGTCGGTTGGCTGGGACGCGTCTTTGGGTGGCATCTGCCGACTCTCCAGCATGCGCCGAATACGTTGCCAGATTCTTGGTTGTTTTTTCACTGCGTCGATCGTGGAGAACATTTCCAGATCAATTTCGGCTTCGGTGCGGTCACCGGAGTGACAGCTGTGGCAATAACGCTTCAGTAGTGGTTGAATGCTTGTCTGGTAGGCGTGCTGCAATGCGGTATTGCGCTGTGTGTCGTCGGCTTGTTGCGCTGTCACGGCGACTGGACTGCCAGTGACGGCGAGGGCCAGCCACACGCCTGGCAAGCAGCGTATTGCGCAAGTCCATCGGATGAGGTGACGCTTCGCGTGTCGGCAACTGGTGTCCATCGACGGGTTCCGTATCAAGTAGTGGGTAACAGTACCCACTATTTCACGCAAATTCGGGTAGCCGGGTCAAGGGTGTTGCTGGGGATATGTGCTGCCAGCTGTACGGATTTCCTGGCGCGCGCAGCCTGCAGCCAGGCAAGGGCCCCGTTAGGACGGGAGCCGGATTGGCTTTTCTCCGAGATGTTGCCGGCTTATGATAGAGACCGAACAGCTGATGGCACCGTTGCAAAGGGAGATGCGGTGTTTGCATTTGGCGGCCCAGCGGCTCAGCTTTGTCAGGGAGTTACACGCCGCGAGTGGTTGCGTGCCGGTGGCATTAGCTCGTTGGGCCTGATGTTGCCAGACCTGCTGCGGGCCGAAAACACGGACTCGCTACCAAAGGGGGCAAGCTTTGGCCGCGCCCGCTCCTGTATCTTTTGTTTCTTGTTCGGCGCCCCCGCCCACCAGGATGTCTGGGATCTCAAACCGGCTGCTGTTCCGGAAGTGCGGGGGCCATTTGATCCAATCCCGACCAGTGTCGCGGGTACTCAGGTCAGTGAACATATTCCGCGCACCGCGCAGATGGCCGACCAATTCGCATTGATTCGAAGTGTGACGCACCTCGACAGTACGCACACGGTTGCCATGCATTACATGCAGACCGGCGTCCGGCACCGCCAGCCGCAAACCAATCCGACAAATCTACCGGATGATACACCGTGTTTTGGTGCGGTGATGAATCGACTGCACCCGAGTGATACCGTGTTGCCGGCGGCGATCAGTTTGAACGCGCCGGGTAACGAGATTCCTAGCGGCCACATCTTTCCAGGATTTTTTGCGGGCTACCTCGGTAATCGGTACGACCCGATGTTTGTACAGGACGACCCCACACTTCCCGATTTCAGTCCGCTGCCAGTTGCCCGGAGCCTGCCACGTGACCGCTTGTATGCACGAGCGCGGTTGCTGGGGCAGTTGGATCAGATGCGCCGTCGCCTTGATCTCAATTCCGCGTTGCGCGACGCGGAAAAATTCCAGCAACGCGCGATCAGCTTACTCAGCGCGCCGGAGGCGGCCAACGCGTTTGATTTGGATCGCGAGAAAGCCGCGGTGCGACAACGCTACGGAATGACTCCTTTTGGGCAGGGCTGCCTCCTGGCTCGACGTTTGGTGGAAGCGGGAACCCGCCTGGTCACCGTCAACTGGGCACGCGATTACCAGGCTCGGGTTGCCGATCATTGGGACAGTCATGCCGACAACTTCAGCAAGCACAAAGAGCAGCTGATGCCTGCTTTTGATCTGGGTTACAGCGCGCTACTCGAAGATCTTCAGCAGCGCGGCCTCCTTGATGAAACGCTGGTTGTTGTGTTAGGTGAGTTTGGTCGGACACCCAGAATTAATGCCAAAGCGGGGCGGGATCATTGGCCAGGTTGTTTTTCCATACAGCTGGCGGGAGCCGGAATCCACGGTGGGCTGTTGTACGGTGCCTCGGACAGCACGGCTGCTTGGCCAGCACGTGATCCCGTGACTCCAGAGCAAGTGGCTGCCACGATCTATCACTTGCTGGGAATTCCCCGGGACACTCGTTTTGAAGATCTTTCCGGGCAGCCTCAGTCGCTTATCAATGCGACTCCGGTGTGGCGGCTGTTCAGCTAGTGCGGTGGATGCGCTTGTGCAGTTTATTGGCGGATGCATTCCGCGGGTTTGAAGTACTGGAGACGCAGATGCTGCGGATTTTGTGATACAGTCAAGTGGAGTGTTACGGTATGAAATCGTAGTGTTGCGGTATGAAATGCTGCGCGCACGAATGTCTGGTATGCATTCGTGAAGCTGCGCCGCCGATTCCCGTTGGCAGGGAATTGTGGGATCCGTTATGGCGAGGTTGGACAGATTGGGTTCGCGGACCCGAACGTGAACGACCTGTCTGGTTTCTTGTTTGAAGGTGACAATGCGCAAACGAGCACACGGTAATCAAACTCTGCTCTGTCGAGTGACGTTGTGGTTCTTCGGAGCGGCAGCGTTTTCTGGCCAGATTGACGCGGCCGATCCGAGTGGCCAGAGAAGTGCGTTTTTTGAGACCAGGATTCGACCGGTCCTGGTAACGCACTGCTACCGATGCCACTCTGCTGAGGCGGCCGAGAAACAGCGCCTTAAGGGTGGGTTGCGACTTGATTCGCAGGAGGGATGGCTGCGGGGCGGGGACAGTGGACCGGTGATTGTGCCAGGCAAACCGGGGGCAGGTCAGCTACTGGCGGTATTGAGCCATCGAGAAGATCTGAAGATGCCACCGCAGGGCAAATTGCCGGTCACTGTGATTGCGGACTTTGAAAAGTGGATTCGATTGGGCGCTGTGGGGCCCCGCGCACAACCGGCGCTGGAACGCGTAACGGGTATTGATTGGTCCAGTGAACGCAAGTTTTGGTCGTTCCAGCCGCCAGTGAAACATCCTCTGCCACAGGTACAGCGAACCGACTGGCCACGCCGCGCAATCGACTATTACATCTTAGCGCGACTGGAAACGCGCCGTTTACGCGTGGCGCAAGCGGCGTCGCGCCGGGAACTGATTCGCCGAGTGACATTTGGATTGACGGGACTGCCGCCGACCGAAAAAGAGATTGTTTCTTTTCTGCAAGACGGTTCTCCAGCGGCCTTCGAACGGGTCGTCGATCGACTCCTCAACTCGCCCCGCTATGGGGAGCGGTGGGGGCGTCACTGGCTCGATGTGGCGCGTTATGCGGATGACAAAGCGCTGGCCTATGCGAACCCTTGGCCGCATGCGTACCGCTACCGCGATTGGGTTGTCGACACCCTCAATCGCGATCTGCCTTACGATCGTTTTGTGCGTTTGCAGTTGGCGGGTGATTTACTGCAACAGCCGGTGACCGACCACGTGTTGCGATTGGGCGGACTCGGTTTTCAGGGACTCGGCGCGTTTTACCACAAAGGTTCTGTCGCCGAGCAGGTCCAGGCCGACGAACTCGACGACCGGGTCGATACGCTTTCGCGCGGTCTGCTGGGACTGACGGTGGCGTGCGCTCGCTGCCATGATCATAAGTACGACCCGATACCAACCCGTGACTACTACTCGCTCGCTTCAGCTTATTTCGGCGCGTCCTGGAGCGAAATTCCCCTGG